>Ga0180432_10000098_pt1 | contig 130940 bp, 145 predicted proteins | sample SS_ome_10_FD_132414 | JGI IMG/M metagenome (GOLD analysis project Ga0180432, IMG submission 132414) | Hypersaline lake sediment archaeal communities from the Salton Sea, California, USA - SS_1_MS_2 metaG | ecosystem: Environmental > Aquatic > Non-marine Saline and Alkaline > Hypersaline >... | reverse complement strand
CAGTGCCTTCTGGCGGTACGCTTTCTGGACGTCGGCTTTCGAAGGAGTGCCGCAGTCTCGGGTCTCAAAGTACATGTCACAACATTCCTCTTTCTTGCTGAGCGACGTCTTTGCGCCAGCTCCTAGGCTCGCAGCGGCTGCCCCCCCGTCAGGCTCCGAGTGCGCCAGCGGCGCTTTTCCTTGCCGCAGCACCTTACCCGCACCTGAGCCGAAGGGAAGAGAGAGGACACTAGGGAGAGGGAGATCTCTCGTGGACGAAGACCCGTCCATCGGCGCCGGAAGAGCAAGCGCAGTGGGCCTATCCTCGAGGGCGAGAGGAATTGCCGGGGGTGCCCTAGCCGCGCCTGCGTTTGCGAGAGCGAGCACGCCGCTTGGCGGGGGATGCGTGGCCTCGCGTCCTATCTCAAGGCGCTTTCGACACCGCACCGCTGCGGCGAGGTCGCCCCCGCACATTCCGTGGTCCCTCACCTCCCTGGCAAGGATGGTCCTTATCTTGTCGCCTGCTGAGAGTGGCGTTCGCGTTCGATCAAAGCGCGTCAGCAGGTGATCTACCTGCGTTCTGCAATCCTCGGGACAGGCCCCGTCTTCGACCCCAAGGCCCTTGGCCGCCAGTGAGATGAAGCAGGAGCGCGCCTCTTTTACTGCGCAGGCGCTTTGCTTGTTTTTCTCGACTGCCGCTACACCCTCTACGTAGGACCCTGCAGCTTCGGCCGCGCGCAGCAGCTCGTGTTCGCATTCGGGGCGGCACGAGGGAAGAAGCGCTGCGCTACCCTCCCTCGCCAGGAAGCGACGACAGGCCCCCAGCCTTATCCGCTCACCTTTGCAGGGCTTATGCGACACAGGCTCGTAAGGATCCTCCTCCTTCGCAAGCGCAAGCTTGAAGTCTTTCCCTATAAGGCTTTCGGCGCACGCGATATCGCAGCTCTCCGCAGTCGATACCTGGGACTCGACCTTCCCCACTGGGAGCGCGGGCGGGTGTCGCATAAGCTCGTCACGGCACATCACGAGGTCGGCGCGGTTAGCTGGCCCGGCGCAGAGCGAGTCCTCGCTCTCACCTGCTTTGGGGTTCTCGTTGAGTGTGGAGTTGAAGGCGGAGTCGATGTCGTGACCGTTCGCGTGCCAATGCTTCAGCAGGCGTTTTCGGCACTCTTCCGTGCATGTAGGCGCCGGTGGGTTGCGTTCAATCTCCGCACGGCACACCCGGAGAGCCGCGAGGTTCGCCTCCCCCGCACAGAGCATCGCACCATTCTCTCCGTCCCCTGGCTTCTCACGAAACGTCTCACGGAATGCGGGGCCCATGACACGCCCGTTTTCCTTCCAATGCTTCAACAGCCGTTTTCGGCAAACGTCGGTGCACGTATCTTTGCTCACGGACTCCTCGCCCTCGATCTTTGCGAGCTTGGTGTCCTCAGCACTTGGCGAGGCGCTCTCCTTTAACTCGGGTGGGGTCACAGCCGCCTTCCACTCGTGGAAGAGCGCGCTGGCCGCGTCGAGAATCTCGCGGTGACTCGTACCCAGCGGCGCCGAAGGCACTGCGGCCAGGGTCTCCTGAAGCTCCGCGGTGTTTGGTTCACCTTGAGAAGAGTTTCGCTTCACGGCCTGTGGGCGCACCGCAAGCCTTGGGCGGCTGACCCCCTTCGGCCATGCCCAGAGCTGGGACGCGCCTTCTGGCTCTCGTGCGCTGTGCATCGAGCTGAACTGCTTGTTGAGCTCCGAGACAGTGCCGGCCCGGAGGTCCTTCGTGAGCTCTTCCCACGCCTGCATAGTCACCCCTCTCGTCTTGCCGTCGAGCTGGCGGTAGCATCCTATCCGCGGCGACGGGAAGATGCGCAGTCCTTGGTCGTGCAAGGCCTTCATCGTTGCGCAGCCCCAGGTTGTCGACTGGAACAATTCCAGAAGCTGGAGCTCCGCGATACTCGAGATGTCATAGATGGCTTGGTCGATGAAGTCACAGTTCAGGATGGTGCACGTCTCTGCACCAGGAGGCGCCGCAGACTTCCCGCAGGCCTTTGGCGGCGCGCAGTGGGGCCATTCTTTGTCGACTGGGTAGCGCAGGGTCAAGAAGTCGATGGTCTGGTCTGCCAGCCCCTTGAGCGCGTTCCGCCGGTGGACCCGGCCCACTCCCTGCTTGCGCACGCCAAGAGGCCTAGGGACGGCGTCCACGAACAGGGTGATCTTTGCGGCATCCGTGGATTGGTAGTGCGTCTGCGGGAAGAGAAGCACGTTGCGCGTGTGCGAAGTCGAGAGGGCCTTGAAAACCTTGAGCGTTTGTTCGTTCTGCGTGCCCTTACTTTTGGCGTCCTCGAGGATGAAGACGAACCCTGCCTGCGGCTGGAGGCCAGAGACTCCCTCCTTCGTCTTGCTCTGCAGCTCTTCAAGGCTCCACTTTTCGGGCCTGAAGACCTCGATCTGCAGTGCCAGGGCCAGAATGTAAGCGGTCAGGTTAAGCATCTTGTTGCTTTCGTAGGAGACGACGGGGATGTAGATCCCGGCGTTCCCGCGAGCTGCCCCAGTTGCGGCAACCATAAAGTGCAGGGCGCTCGCCAGCTTTGGTGCGCGAGGGAGAAGAGCCATCATAAGTTTCGTCAGAAGTTCTGGGCTCGTGAAGCTCTTCCCTGGGACGCCGAGGCGGCCACGACTGTCCGTGCGGACCACATACGGCTCCCTGCTGCCGGTCTTTGGGTCAACGAAGCGCGCCTCCGCCGGAGGAGGGACTTCTTGAGCGAGACTGGCCATCTTCTTCAGGCCTTTCCCGAGAAATCCGTCGTCACTGTCGCCCAGCGCCTTGTCATCCATCTGAAGCGCGACGAGACTGAGTAGCTCTTCCTCACTGGCGTCGCTCAGGGTGGGGGAACTCCCCGTTTTGCCTTCGAAAGCTTCGTAGGCGGGGTAGAACTCGAATCCCTTCGCGTAGTAGCGCTTGCCTTCTTTTTTGGCGCGCGTGTAGAGCGCCTGCCCAGTTGGGGAGTGCTTACGCAGGTACGTCTGAAGCGCTTGCAGGACCCTGGGGTCGGTGGGTTTGTTTTGGCCGTACACCTCAATGAGGCTGGGATACTCACCTGCCTTCTTCCTCCACTTGTCAATGTCTTCGCGTTCTGGAGGGGTGAGGGTCTGCAGCTCGGCTTGGTTGAAGAGGGGGCGCACATCGTGCACGCTCGTGAAGATGTCCAAGCTGGCCCTGTCGTAGGCCGCGGCGTCCTGGAGGGTTGGAGAGATCGTCTCTGGTGGCCTAATGTTCTCAAGCATGAGGATCACGGGCGCGAGAAGCTTCTCGCCAGTATCCTTCTGCTTGCGGCTCTTGCGCACTCTCGCCTCCTGCTTGGCCTCCAGCTGCTTTCCTTTCTTCTTCTCGTCGTGCTTTGGCCCAGGCGACTTCGACTTCTTTCCTTTCTTCTTTTCGTCGGCCTTGGGCACGTGACCTGCGCTCTTCTCCTGGATGGCCTTGCGCGCTTCGTGCGCATTGCGATCTTGCATGAACCTGTACAAGTCGTCATCTAGCTTCCTGAGCAAACTTGTCCCTCCGCTTTTCTCCACTGCTTTCACCCAGAGCTTGAGTTCGCGTGACGCCGTTGCGTCTCCCTTTGCCTCAGGCGCGTCGGGGTACAGGGCGCCGTCGTAACCTAAGCGCCGTAGAACGTACGAGACGTAGGCCGAGTCTCCTGCCTTGCGTGCCATCACGACGCTCTTCGCCGGCGACATACGCTTGGCGGCTTCTTGGTTGTACGCTGCGATTCGCTCCTCGTTGAACTCTGGCGAGTCACCGCCTTCGAGCTCTGGAGCGCCGGTGTCTAGGCTCAGGTCCAGATAGTAGACGGCGTCGGACATGAATTCCTGCATTTTGGCGGGGTCCTTGAGCACGAGCGCCCTTGGCGACTCATCCGCGTGCTTGGAGCCTTTTTTGTCCCCGCACACCACGTCCGCCTCGCTTCCGCCAGGCACCGAGGCCTGGAGACACTTGCATTTGAGACAGTCCTGCCACCACAGCAGGTCTCGAAGACGTTCTCCCACACCCAGGGTTGGGTCATCCTCCAAGAAGGCGGCCCGGAGTACTCTTGGGTCCAGGCCAAGGGTCAGAGGCGTGCCGCCTAGTTCCGCCGCGGCGGCCTGGAGGGGGGCGAAGCTCTCGCAGAAATCTGAGCCCCGCAGGACGGTCAGCAGCTTCAGCGCCGTCTCTACGCTCTGCAGCGCGAGGGTCCAGGTATAGCCAACGAAGGCCCGCAGACGACTCGTGTAGATAATCTCCAGCGCCTTCTCCGTAGACTTCCGCAATGCAGGTTCGGGCGCGCCAAGCGTGTGGTACTCATCTATGATGATAGCGACACGTCCAGCAACATCAGGATCGGCAATCCTCCGCAGATCCTTGAACGCAGCCATGCCCGCCCCCTGCTCGCCCGTGACCACACCGACGAGCTTAGGAACATCGAGGAAGTGTTCTCCCCGGTCCCTGAAGCCCCCCAGGATGTACTCTTGAAAGAGCTGCTCCCGCTTCAGCTGTCGTTTGTATTTCCATGCGGCCACCCCTTCCAGGTACGCGGACTCGCTGAGGTCTTTTTTCTTTAGTTCCTTCTTCTCTTCTTTCGTTATGGCCTCGCTGAGGGCTTTTTTCTTTAGTTCCTTCTTCACTTCTTTCTTTACGTACTCGGGGTCCTCCTCGTCGCTCTCCTTAGGCCACCCTCCGTCCGCAAGGGGCTTGGTCTCAAGGGTGGCCCTCTTCGCGGGCCATTTCTGCTTAAGATGTTCTATGAAGTGGCGCAGGCCCTCGATGGGAATTTTAGGGCGTTCCATGCTGGGGCCGCGGTGTTCGACGGCGCTTCTTTTCCTTTCGCTCTCGATGTCGTAGTTTTGCCACGCGAGCTTCACATCACTGGGCTTCGCTTCCTGGTGCTCCTCGAGGTAGTTTTCCTCTCTCTCTCTGTCTCTGCGAGCAGTTTGTAGCTCCTGCCCCGTCAAGAGAGAAGGGTCCTCCACGAGCGCCATTATTTCCTTGATAAACGAGCCCCTGGCATTGGGGGGAGCAACGTAGTACACTGTCACGCCTTCAGTGGCCAGCTGGTCGCCCGTTAGAAGCTGAGCGATGGTCTTGCCCGCCCCTGTGGACTGCATAATAAGGAGTCGGGCCATGGGAAGCCGCGCGAGGTGCGAGGCCACGATCTGCGCGCTGCCGAGGGTTATGCGAGGGAAGACCTCTGGAGCCGGGCCCATCTTGGCTAGCCGTGAGATGAGAGAGGAAATCTGCACGTGCATAGGCCTGAACCATTGATTTTCCTTCTCCTCCTTGGACAGAATGGGGATTCGCGCGGCGACCTCCACGTCCTCCTCTACCTCGTCTTTTGGAGGCTTGGGCGCCCCCTTTCCCGCCTTGGGCTTCCCGCCCTCGGGCGTCTTTGGGACGGCGCCAGCTTTCTTGCTCGGCTTTTTTGCATCAGGAGTAGCTCCTTTGGCCTTAGGCGGTTTTGGCGGCGGCTTCTTCGCGTCGCCCTTCGCCTTCGCTGCCGCCGCCTCAGCATCTTTGCTTTTTGCGGCTGCAGACTTTGCAGCCATTTTTCTTCCACGAGGGTTTCTGCCACATTGGTCGAAGACACGCGAGTGTGGAAATTTCGGTCCCTCAAGTCTGCGACAGCCACGGCCAAAAACGGGTCTTAGCGACTGACTTGCAGTCGGGGTTGGTAGCGCAGCACTGGCAGCAATCCTCAGATGTGCTTCCGGCCGTGACGGCGACGATTATCTCCCACGATGTCTGTGTTCTCGAACGTGAAACAGCCTGCGGTCGGCGTCGCGGGCACGCGTACGGGAGCCTGGACCGGAGGCCGAGTGGGCGCTTGGGCGGGAGCCTGGGCGGAAAGCTGACTGAGCGCGCGGGTGACGTGCGGCCGCCGTGTTGCAGCTGCCGGAATCGACGACCGACCAGCCAAGCCCGCAGACCACGCCCGCAAGCCCAATGTCCGTGCACGTCAGCCCAGGGTGGCGGCGGAGAAAGCTGAAGAATGCCAAGAACACGACATAACTCCACACCCCCCCTGCTGCCCCGCCGACTCGCCCTCCCTCACGACCAACTATTGCGCCTTCCTCTGCCTGGGCCTACTACCCCTCAACAAACTGCGATAATGGTCACGGAGCATCTGGGTCTGTACAGCCTCTGCCGAAGCCCCTGACTTCTAAAGGGTGCCAGGCCGCCTGCGATGCTTCTCCCGAGGCGTGCAACGCCGTCGTCGTCACGCGCGGACTGCGCCCTGGGGAGAAAGGTGCCTGCTACCTCGTCGACAAGGTGGGTCAGGTTGACGGTGGGTGTTGTGTCGAGAATGACAAGGCCTTTGACGTCTACGTCAACAGAGGCCGCCGCCTTTCAGGCTGCCATCGGTAGCCATCCCACCTTGTGAGCACGGCAGCTGAGTGGAAGAAGTTGCATTTTGAGCCTTCGCCATCACCCTGCCGCGCCACCTACGAGGAGAAACGAGAAGGCTCGTTTTCGCTGTCATGCCGCAACTAGCGACGGGGTGCAGGTTAGGTCCCCTCACCCACATGTGTTGGAGTCGTAGGTCACTCCACGATCGCTGGTATGCCATGCTGCGCGCAGAGTCCCAATACTCTTTGTAGCTCGGCGGCGCCTATGTGACCTTCACCTGGCAGGGCGTGCCTGTCTCGTCGAGACCCCCATGCGCACCGACTGTCGTTGAAGTGCACGAGGGCGAGCTTATCTCTGCCCAGGCGCTCGAGGACGAGGCGAAGATATTCGCTTGGCGCAAAAGCGGCCCCGGAAGCAAAGACATGGCATGTGTCGACGCACACTTTGAGTGAGTTGCACGCCGCAAAATGCTCTTCCATGAAGGTGACGAATTCTTTGGCGCTCGCCAGCAGCTCGGTGCCCTGACCCGCGGGCGTCTCGAGGAGGAGAGGGCAGTTTCCACAGTTCGTGAGCGCCGCCTCGAGAGCCACACGCATCCTGTCCTTGGCTTCCAAGGGGTCGCACTTCAGGTTCTTTCCAACATGGACGACGACGCCTTGCAGCCCCAGCGCGTGGCCGAGTGCCAGTTCGGCCTGGAGGTAGCTCGCATTGGCAGACTGCATTGCTTCGACAGGAGTCGCTAGGTTAACGGTGTAGCTCGCGTGACAGAAAGCCACCAGACCCCGCAACGCCCTCGTGGCTTCCACGTCGGCAGAGGTCACCGCTTGCTGAATGAGCGACCGCGGATTCCCGGTGAATATCTGCACCGGCGTTGATGTCCTGTGGGCCTCCGCAAACGTCTCGGCGAATGAAGTCAGCTTCGGGACATGTCCTCCAATTGCGCAGCAGGACACCGAGGGGGAATAGGTTTCGCAGAACCGCCGAGACTTCTTCCCTTGGCGCGGACGCGGGCTTAACTCCCCTTCCCGACGCGAGGCTTCGTGGGCTGTCCAGGCTTCTCGCACTGGCGAGGACATGCTGGGCGTTTGAGCCCTCGGGGCCGCACCAGAAAGCACGACACGTCTCGGTGAGTCGTCGCAGTTCACGTCTTACTTTGCTGCTCTGTGCGGCCTGGGTGCGGCGGCCGTGGAAGCGTCAGCTTCGCTGAAGTAGACCGACTTCGGACCGTCACAGGAGAAAGAGACCGCTGAGACTTTTTCAAACGCGCGTCCAGCCAGAAGCGTCAGAGCGCGCATTGGCTAGGTGCAGCTTTGGGCTGCCAGTCCTCCAAGCATCCTCAGGCGCACGCTCGACAGGTATTGCTCTGGTGGGCGCACGGAAGGCGTCTGCAGCCAGAGGAGGGCAGAAATGTGGCGCTGTTCCAGCGCCGGCAAGAAGGAGCGTAGCAGAGGCGCCAAGGTGGGATGCTCAAACACGAAGAACCGGAGGACGCCTTCGAGTCTGTATTGAGTTTCAAGTCCGCACTCGTCGTCGCGGTTCGGAGCTCGCGGGCCGAGGGCCACGGGCCTCCAGCTCTTGCTGTCTTTCCAGGCCTTGCGTTTCCGAGGTCTCTGCTGTCTCGGTGGAAAGCGGAGCTTGGAAGAAGCATGGTTCCACAAGGTCGCCTCTTCCTCCGCCATTGCGGCCCTGCCGCGTACGCTCCCTTTCCAGTACGTGTCAGCACACCTGGGACCGTCGAAGGGGTGTGGCGTCCCTTGGGAACCAGAGGGTCTGTGCGGAGTGATCCGAGCGATTCTTGGCCGACGTATTAGCGTTTTACCCCCAGTTTTCGCATGAGATCATTGTGCGCTTGCCAAAGCGCCGTGCCCGCGCCGTGCAATCTCTCCCAACCCCACCACGAAGACGCTGAATCTGGCGGAGGGCGAGACTGCGGTCGGTAAAAGAGGACCGTCGGCGCTGGAGCCTGCGCTCCAGCGGTCCTTTGACGGACAACAACCTCGACCGCCTGGTTTACGTCGCAATATTGCTCGTTCGGGATGTCGTCGGCCATCCCCTGAATTCTGCTCGCATACCCATTGCCCCCTTCCTTCAACTCCTCTGCCAGAGTAGTGAAGAATTCTTTCTTGAGGCCTTTGAGGAAATTATCCAGGGCCGCTTCGCTTTCGCGCACAGAGCGTCGATTGGTCGGGAGCAGATCCTCTAAGCAGTGGAAAGAGAGTTGTGAAGCGCGCATGTGTGTTTTGAAGGCAAACCGTTTGTTCAGGGTGCGGATCAGAGCCGTTAGCGCCATATCCCCAATCTGCGTCTCATCCTCTCTCTTAATTTGAGTGAATCTCCATGCCCTGGCACCCAAACCGGCCACCGGTCCTCTGATCCACGCCGGGGCCGCCGCTAGCCTTCCCGTCGAGTTCTGCCTCGCCCACTCTTCCTCCCGCACTGCTGCGCCTGCCACGTCGCCGATGCGGTCGAGTAACGCCTGCACGTAGGCCGACACCATCTGGCCATTGACTGCTCTCGTCGACAACACCTTAGTGTCGCCTTTGTCCCTGTACGCGGCCAGGGAAAAGTAGAAAGTGTGTCCGCCCTCAGGTACCGGCTCTCCATGGGAGGCGTGCGCTGGGCTGCACCATTCGACGGAGATCTGCAATTTCTTGAAGTTATCAACGGACCAACGTCCTTCTGTACTACTGTGCTTCTGCCCATCAAAGCGTATGTCGTGGAACACCTGCTCCCACTGTGGTCTTTTGGTGTCCTTGGCCACCCGCTGGAGGTTCCCCGTTGACTCGAGGAGGCCAAGCTTAGGCTTCTCCCTGGAAAACCTGAGGGGATGGATGTCCTGGGCATCGTCAAACTCGAGGGAGCACGCAACGCGCCGGCCGTGACAGGGAACCTCCGACGCTTCGATCTTCACATCGTGGATTTGGCAGGGAGGCGCGGGGTCGTGTCCTGGGAACGAACAAGCGAACGCATATGGGAGGATGTGCGACCGCAGGACTGTGTACAAGGCGGCGCCATCCAAGGGCCACGGTAGAGCTATCTCCATACTCTGGTTCGACAGCCGGGCCTTAACGAACTTGGGCGTCGGCAGCGCAATGTCCACGTAGCCGTCCACCGCCAGGAGCGGCGCGGAGTCACTCGCACCTCCCCAATGCGATGCAGGTTCTGCGGATACCATGCTGCGCGTTCTTTCCCTTAAAAGGTCTGTGTGATCGACACCGCTGGAGGAGCATCGCGCCGCGCAAGCTGCGGTCCTTGGTAGTGGCACGACTGGCCCTTCGAGAGAGAGCCCTGAAGCATTCCGGAGCGAAGGTGCTGGACAACCGAGACGCGCAACGCTGGAGCCTCTGGTCACTTCCCAGTCGCGCGGGTGGCGGGGCGTGCGCCGCAGTCGAGATGTTTTCACCTCACACAAGACATGGAGGCTCTCTCTTTCAAGCGGTCACGGAGAGCCGTGCAAGACGGCCCCATCCACGCAGGCCTGCCAGCTATGCCGTCCCAAAAATCCACGAAGGCTGTCACGCGTCCCACGTCCCTTGTGGGTAGAGAACAAAGGCCCGCATCCTGCGAAAGCATCTCCAGCACGCTGCGCCACTCTGCAGGCGCGGCCGCGGCCACGGCGGCAGCGTACTCGGGCCGCACGCTGGCGCCACGTGGGTCGTTCCGGCCGCGCAAGGAGGTCGGGAACGCGTACCTGCTCCAGTGGGATTGCTCCTCCTTCCGACCACGTGAAATCTCCTCGATCGCCCCCGGCAGCGAGCGCGACATCGCAGTCAGCAAGGCGTTCTCAGGCGTCGCGAGCCCTGCGCCTTCACTTATGACGCTATTCGTCGAGGCCGCGTCCCGGCTATCCATTTCACTGTCGCACACGTCTTAGCGTCCGAGCCTCCCAGGGAAGCTGCAGGCTCTATCCTGGATAAGACGAAGGCGACGCTAGGGGTGCTCAGCTGCACATGTCTTCTCGCTGGCGCCTCCTGAATTTTGCAATTGTAGCTCATGCAATTGTAGTTCTCATTGCAGGTGTCTTCACTGGGAAGGACCAGGGCGATTGCTGCTCCCAGTGCCCGGGCATGTTCGAGGAGCCAGGCGGCTACCAGTGTTGCAACTCCGACACGAAGCGTCCGTGGAATGCAGCCACGTGCCAGATTCCATGAGCGAGCGGAACGAGCGTTGATTCTATCTGGAAACCCATGCGCGCACAGATGCCTGTGCAGCCGCGACACCGAAGTCGGTCAGGGACGAAGCACGGTGAACATGCTGTAGCTGAAGCACAAACGACGCCCCAGAAGGAGGCGACGCACAAGGAAGACGCGGGCCTGGAGTTCGGTGCGCTGCTGCAAGCTACCTTGGATACGTACGAAAATGCAGAACCAGCGGTGACCAAGGATCCGCAGTGGAAGGCGGCGAGGCAGGTGGCCACTCACTTAAGCGCCGAGGATGTGCAAGCCATCTTTGGTAAGACGGCCTCGGGCCTCTCCGTGGCCCGAGCCGTGCAGCGCTGTCTCGAGGATACATCCTTGCCGAGCGGTGCACGTGTCTTCTGTCAGCATCTTAACGCGGTCGCGAAGGATATGCCCCCACAACGCCGTCAGGAGCTCAGAAATTACATCGTTGCCGCCGCTGTCGCGGCTGCTGGTGCCGCGGCTACATACGTAGCGGGAAACAGGGCCGGGCGCGTGGAAATGAAGGAGATGATGGAAGACACGACGCTGCCTGTTGTGGCGCTTCTGGCGAAGAACCCGAAGGCGCACATCTTCTTGGATAAGGAAGGTCGGGCGTCACCGCACCATACGAGCGTCCTCGTGCACAACTCGTCAACGGGCCAAGTTGAGAAGTTGACGTTCGCAAAAAACGGGGTACCAGGGGACTCCAGTTTCATGGAGGACTTTTGGCGGCTCGGACGCGACGCGGCGCTCAGCGTGGCACACAAGGCGGGCCTGAAACGCCAAAGCGGAGCCAGACCCGCTTGAGCCGGCTCCCCGTTTCTTCGAGGCGGCGGAGTCCAGACCGGACCAGGTCAGCCGCGATGCTAAAAGGCAGCGCTGGTCGGGGACGTCCTCAATTCACTGTCGCTTGCGTCGGTTCCTTGCGACAGAGGGCGTCCTGGATGGGCTGTGCGGCCGCCCCTTTTCGAGACGGTGCCGGCTGGCGGCGACGAGGTCACCAGGACAAATGGCACTCGTCTCGGGTCCACGCAGCTTTGTGGTTTCCGAGCGGTCCTTCGGCTTCTCGCCACGTTGTCGCGGGCACGCTGATACCTTCTGCACGTGGAAGCCCAGTTCGTGCCCCAGGGACGGCTTCAGGGCAGCGAAAGCCTTCAGGACACAGAGGCGCCGGTTGTCGCAAGACACGCTCTCCAGTGGTTGTCCAGGGTCGTTGTCTTGGTGTCGCACGATGTAGGACAGGGGCGGCAGGTCGTCGGGCTTCTGCGCTCCTGAGAGGAAGCGCTTTAAGAGGGAGCGCGTGGACGTGCCGTCGGAAAAATCAGGAGCTATGCTTCCCTGCGAAAACAGGAGATCCTTTACGTTACTTAGCCTAACTCTCCGGACGCCTCTGCTTTCCCGCCTATGGTGGCCGCCATCGCGGCCCCTCGCGCCCTCGTGGTGCGGAGAGGATGTGTCTAGGATAGGCTCCTCGGTACTCTCCGACCAGGAAGTACGAGGATCTGATGCCGCGTCGATGTAAGGACTACGGACTGCGCCAAACGGCCCAAGGTCCCGCTCCCGGAGAGGCGTCGGCGCGCGCGAGGGTCTTGGGCGCGCAGTCTGCGTTAGTGCGGGTGCCTGGGAGGGCCTGGGGCGGGGTGACTCGTAGAAGATGGGAGCTTGCACATGCCTGGAACTGCCGCGACGGCAACGGCCCATGGCGGCGCGAGGCGTTTCCATGGGCAGCACTTTGCGAGCGTGCAACTCCCGTCGCCAAGCGCACCCGGCTGCACTGAAGCGCCATGGGGCGGGGCCGCGTCAGTCGCTACTCCGCCTGTGCGGGCGCCGGTTGCGCTCTGCGCGCTAGTGGCGATGGCTGACGCGGGTCTGGAACCGCAGGTCCGGAGTGCCCAAGGTCGAAATGCTGCGGGTTACGACCAGAGTGAAATGGCGGGACGGTCGGATGTCGCAGAGAGCATCGTGAGGCACTGGGAGCTGGTCTCCTTCCCGTCCCAGAGGGAATCTTAAGGCGACTCGGAAATTTCCATCCCCCCACCATAGCCAAAGAGGACCCAGAGCAAGAAGTACGCCAAGAGAGACAGCACAAAACTGCCGGCCAGGGTAGCGAGCGCCTTCGCGCTCTCAGGCCACCTCTGGGCTTGCGCGTTGACTTCTAGAACGTGGCGGGTCTGAACGGCAGACGTGGCCACGAGCGACGCAAACAAAGAACCGAGCACGAAGGCCTTCGCTTTGGATGTGGCCGTCATGCCGTCGATCAGTGGCATGGTGCACTTCTTTTCTGGAGGGCCAAACGCGCAGGGCGAGTGCCCGTCCCCGCTCTGCCGCCCGGCTAGTGCCACACCGAGCCCCTTGGCCATGAGTTTCGCGGGAGGCTTTGCTGGCGCACGAGGCTCCAAGTGAGTGAGCAAACGGAACGCCCCTCCGCATGTGCACGCGCTGACTAGCGGCGTCGAGTGCTGGCTTCGCTGCGAGGGCCGGGCGCGGGCGCCTGGCACGGACTGCCCCCGCTTCTGCCCCTTCGCGACAATTGTTGCGCCGTCGCCCAGCCGTGCTGTTCTACGCGCGCGCGCGATTGCAAAATTTTGGTCCCTCAAACTCCAACCAGCTGCGTCAAACTGACCCCTCACCTGGCGAACGCGGGGTGCCCGTTATAAGCCCGGTAGCCCGCTTTCTCAGGGTGGTGCGTCATCTCTCTCGTGCAAGCGGTCTCGGAGAGCCATGCAGGCCGCTCCCACCCAACCTGGCCTGCCTGGTATCCCATTCCAAAAATTCTACGAAGGTCTCCACGCGTCCTACGTCCCTGTTCGGTAGCGAGCACAGACCGGCATCCCACGAGAGCATCTCCAGCAAATTCCGCCACTCTGCGGGTGCGGCGGCGTCCGCCTGCTCCCGTTTCGCGGAGACGGCGGAGTCGGCGCCGGACAGCGCGCAGGTTGGACAGGGGCGCCTCGCGCAGACTGCTATCCCTTCTGCTATGTCACGACGTTTGCTGGGCGCGCAACCCTCAAATCTTGCATCATCACTTGCACTGGTGCTGGGAACTGGATGTTCGAAAAGGTGGTGGTCACTCTCTTCCGCATGGAGAGCCGCTGGCGCTCTGTCATGACTCGTCCCAGGGACCACTCCTTGTGCGCCTTCTCAATGTCTTTCTGGATCCGCTCCAGGGCATTCTTCGAGAGGGCCTTTGCCCGGCGTGCCTTTTCTTCGTCCGTTAGTCCCCTTTTTCTGGCCAAGGCCAGGTTGGCCTTCGAGATTTCGGCATTGGCTCGGCCTCTTTGCCGTGCCGCTTCCCGTTTGTCGGGGTGGTCATCGTAGTGTCGCCGTCGCTTCTCGCCCGCCGCTTTCTGCTTCTCGGGGGTCATCTTCGTCCTGTAACCTGCGCGGACGCAAGACAAGATTTGAGCGCGTTCGCTTTCGTCCCGTCGCGCCCAGCATTCCGTCATGGACGTGCTTCGCCCCTGGCTCGTTCGTGCCGCCAGGAAAGCCGTCAAGCGAGCTTTCCGTTCCTCATCGCCCATCTCTGCCCACTTGGCCTGGAGGATGCCTCTCATCTTCTCGCTGAACCGCGCCTTATCTTCGAATGAGCGAGCTGCCCAGCGCTCAATCACAGCCGCGGCAAACGCTCTCATCACGTCGTTGGGTTTTCTTGCCCAAGCTTTAGAGATGGCCGCGCTGATCTCCTGCTTCCGCTCCTCTGGTAACAGGCTCCACTAGAGAGACGCGTACCTCATGTAAGCGCTGCAAACGTCTGTCACCCACCGTCGCTGGGGGACTAGCGCCTGGAAACCCTCTAGCGAAGAGAGGGTTTCCCACGTGGGGAGCAGTTCTCGACGCCAGTTGCAGGGGTGAGTAATTTGGAGCTCAACGCAAGGAAGAACGCGTTTAGCAACTTGTCCGGCACAAACCAAACGCGGCGAGAGGCCAACAAACGCAGAAGCGAACTCGTCACTTAACAGTCGCATGACCAAGCCGCACAGGGCCGCCTTTACGTATGGGGCTGTTCCGTTTCCGTGGTGCTCAATGAGCTCTGGAGGGAAAAGGGGAAAGTCGAATATTGCGTCCTCCAGTGCCGCGAGCGTGAAGCCTGTCCTGCTCGCGCGGAGCACCCCATTCTCGTCGCGGCGTTTTGCAAGGGTGACCAGCACAACATGCGCAGGGCTGGAACCTGCAGATGACAAGAGCATTGCCAAATGACGCCGGACCAAGTGTTCCACCTGAGGCTGCGCGGTAGGGAGGCATGTTGTGCAAATGCTCTCCTCATTGAGGGGAGGGTGCTTCGTCGTCTCCCTCCTCAAGGGCCTCCAGAATATGGCACCAGGCCGTCGGACTGACGGAACAATCCTCCTTTGCTTCGTCGTCTCCCTCCCCAAGGGGCTCCAGGATATCGCACCAGGTCGCCAGGCTAGTGGAGCGGTCCTCCTGCTCGCCGTTAAAAGCAGCCATGGGGTACGGATGGACTTATTACCAACCGCGCTTGCTTGAACCCAATCGAGCTCCGTTCAGTAGTTGTTTCGACTGTTGCGCGCAAATGGAGGGAGCACACCCGAGCGCCAAAGAGTGCGCCAGTCTTCGCTTTCTGGTTCTCTGGTCCTTTCCGCAGGTTTCTCTCTCTAAAGCCCAAGCACAATTTTGGTCCCTCAAATTACGATCCGCTTCCCAAGCTGTGACTGACAAGGTCCAAGCAGAAATTCTTTTACTCGCGGAAGAACCTACGCGAGAGCTCTTTGGAGAGTCTGCAAGGCGCGCTCTGTGTGCTGCTTCTTCGATGTCGTTGCCAAAGCGTGTCTCTTCTGCAACTGGGCTAGGACACGAGACTGCGGGGTCCAGCGCTCTAGAGCCATGCGGTCCCCTTGGACATAGCAGCTCAAGCCACACGTCGCGCACAGGAGTCGGTTGTTTTTGTAGACGCCCTCGGCAGACAGTGTAAAGTCACGCACCAAGGACAATTAGCAGGCGCCACTGCTTCCACTCCGTCGGCACCAAGGGGATGGAACTTCTTCTTTCCCGCGGCTTCTCTTCGTTGGGCGTGCCTGGCGTTCATTCTTCCCGACGACGACTGGCTGAGCGCTACACTTTCCTTTACACCGGCTCTCCTATTGTTTTCGAAGACGCTGTCGCGCCGCAGCCTTTTCATATTGCTGGACTGAGCGGAACGCGTCTCGGGAGAAGGATCGGTTATCGCTTGACGATGGTTAGTGTTGTGGTCAGAGCTGCTTCTGTGAAACCGAAAGAAATGTTTGAACTCGGCCGACACCTTCTGAGCGGCATGTCGTCGCGCAACCTTCCTTACCCGCGCGCGCAGGTCTGAATTGGCAGAATTGCAAACTCGCTCCAAGACCTGCTGGACTCGTCGCCAGGCCTCACCAGAAGCCTTCACCCGGTGCCACATGCAGTAATGAGGGCACTTCCCCTCCAGCGCCACGCCGGTCAGCTGCCGAAATACACGCATCGCTACATCACCGACCCCAATAAAGGTCACCATTGGGCACGTCCAACCACCGCGGGCACGCAACGCCGACTTTAGGGTCTTGTAGGAGAACGCGGGCTTCATCATACCGCCTTCGTGGTGTTGCTCGCCAAAGATGGGAAAGTCGATGCTGCTAATCCCAAACTCTTCCAACAGCATGGCGCTGAGGTCGCGCGGGCTACCAACCTTGCGTGCGGAGCTGACCAAACAAAACTGCGGGTCTTCAGCTGTCTCGAGTGCATCCATTCTCTCGCAGATCCAGTCGACGACGGCATAGGTTTCCATCTAGGGCGCGCAACCTGCCAGTGGGGAGCTGGTGGTATAATTGCGTTCCACTCGAACGGCCAGGATCGAAGGGCAAGTCGGGCGAGGGTAGAGCGACCAACTTAGTCTTGAGAACGCGCATGCGATGAGGAGTAGCCTAGCCGCTTGCGCGGAAGATATGTGTTTGCGCTGGAGATCCTGTTTAGATTGGCATAGGGCCCGCTGCGGTGCGGCCTGGGACGCGGACGTCTAACGACCCTTTCCGACCCGCTCTTGGATGCCTGTACGTCACGCACGCATGCGTGTGGTCAAAATTTTGGTCCCTCAAACTCCGACCGGCTGCGTCAAACTGCCCCCTCACCTGGGCGAGCGCGCGGTGCCCGTCTTGAGCTCTGTAGCCCGCTTTCTGAGGTAGTGCGTCCATTCGGGGCCTTCGTCCGACGAATGATTTTTCTCGACAACAATAAACGCTAACATGTCTTGCTCAGCAGTATCAGCAAGCCAGGGCGGAGCCCTCACCCAATTGATAGCGCTTGGCGCCGCGGACAAGTACCTCACGCAGAATGCGAGCATCACCTTCTGGCGATTCCGTTACAACAAGTACACCAACTTCGCATGCGAGGCCATCGAGCAGCCGTTCAACTCGCAGGTCATGTTCGGCAGCGACACGCAGCTGACATTTAATCGCACGGGTGACTTGATCTTTTGGACCTACGTCGTGATCGACCTCTTCGGTATCGAGGCCTGCAACGATGGCGGCCCCCGATGCGGCGCCGGACAGCTCTACACCCAGCCGTTCCCGGGCCTCTCCTCCGGACCAAACGGTACGTACTGCGATCCTTGCCGTGACAATGACGACGACGAAGATGAGGACCAGGAGAACTGCTGCAAGTACCCCGACGACGTCGGCCAGGATGGCGAGCCATGGTGCCACTACACCAACGCTATCGGGCAGTACCTCATTCGCCGCGCCAGTCTCGTGATCGGCGGTCAGGTCATCGACACTCTGTATGCTGACTACCTCTACATGTGGGAGGAACTTTCGGGGAAGCCAGGGAAGAAGCTCCGGGAGATGATTGGCAAGGAGCACCACCTGGCGCACCTCATCGACGACAGCTCGCACAACCGCCGTCTTTACGTGCCGCTCCCCTTCTGGTTCACGCAGACCTCCGGAAACGCGCTCCCAGTGGTGAGCTTGCAGTTCCACGGCATCCAGCTGCACGTGTGCTTCGCGGACCTGCAGTCCTGCGTGCAGACCTCGTGCAACCTGAACAAGCCAAACCCGGTGCTCGTGCTGAAGAAGAACAACAGGAACCCCCTGGTCGAGCAGGATCTGCGCGCCCTCATCGAGACCACCTACGTGTATCTCGACATCGACGAGCGCGACCGGTTCGCCACGGGCTCCTTCGAGCAACTCATCACGCAGGTGCAGGCCTACCAGATCTGCACCAAGTCCTGCCAGGTGCGCATGAGCCTCAACTTCAACCACCCGATCATCGAGCTCATCTGGGCGGTGCGCAGGAAGTGCCAGGACAACGTCAACAACTGGTGCTGCTATGCCGGCCGCAACCTCGAGGACCCCATCCGCCTCGTCCACCTCAAGCTCAACAACCTGCCGCGCTTCGCGCCAAAGGAGGGCCGGTACTTCCGTCTCGTCGAGCCATACCAGCACCACACGAACATCCCAGACACCTTCGTCTACTGCTGGTCCGCGGCCCTGCACCCAGAGGAGGCCCAGCCCTCCGGCAGCGTCAACTTCAGCCGCATCGACAACGTGGAGCTCACCTTCGACATGCAGGAGGGCATCGACCAGGTGCCGCGCCCGCGCCGCTTCTCCCCGGCCGAGCAGTCGCAGTGCAATTTGCGCCCAGTGAGCGGCGACTTTACTGTGATCGTTTTTGCCCGCTCCTGGAACATCCTGAGATACCGCGAGGGTCTCGGAGGGCTGGCATATTCCAACTAGATGGAACAACCTCCGGTCCGGTACACGTTGTCTTCGCGTGGCTTGTGCGCGCCCTCGCTGGCGAAGCGCTTCAAGCTGTCATGGCTTCTTTTGTTTCATCGTGCGTCACCACGCGGTGTCTGTCCGAGCAGAGCTCGGGAACAGCGGCGGCTCCACCGCCGTGCTTCTTATCCGAGAGTACGGCCCCGGCTATTGACATATTAGCTTTTCGTGGGTGCCTGCGCCCGCATGCAGCGATTACCGTGGCTGCATTGCTGTCGGTGCCCGCCCGACTGGCTCACTCTTGAGCCTTCCAGCGCTCACGAAGAAGAGGCGGCGGCATGCGTTTCCTCACACGCCCCTCTGTTGCGTGCGACTCTGGCGGCGCCAGCGCGCCCCCCGAAGCGGTTAACCGCTTCCCTTTGGCCGAAGTCCTGCGTCGCTTCAAGGCATCACGCGCCGCCGCGTCCTCTGCAGACCGACGCTCTCGTTTCAGCTTAGAGGCGGCCGCCGTTGTCTCTCTCTGCTCCTGCATGACCCTTGCGTTGTGCTCGGCATTGAGCGTGTCGCGGTCTATGCCCGCGTGCAGATCTGCATTCGCCTTCTTGGCAGTTTTGTGCGGAAGCCGATCAGGGTTGGCATTGGTTTGGACCTTCCCGTCTCTGAAATCCTCAAGAAACCGCATCCACAACAGGAGATACCCGCCTTTGCTGCTGATGGTCCGGAGGCTCCGCGCCAAGCGCTCAACGGGGATGAGGCGCAGGAGGTAGTGGAGGTCGGCCTCGGAGAGCCACTCCCCCTCCTTGGTATTTTTGGCGGGAGCTCCATCGGTGGCATGGTTTGGGTCCGTGACACCCACAAGCTCGGCGACATCGCGCATGCTGACGGGCAGAGGCAAGAGGCATGCGATGCGGGAGGGCTGGAATCCCAACGCGTGCAACTTCCTCGCCAAGGCCATCGCGTCCGCGTCACTGGACAGAGGCTCCCCGTAGGACTTCTGCGTGACATCTGACAGTGGGATCTTCAGCGTGTCTCGGATCCAGCCACGCAAGTGGCGCTCGTGCACCATGTACTGGTGACAGAGCTCTGCCAAAGAGACCCCCTCTGCGAGCTGCGACCGGAGCGTCGTCTCGTCGAAGTGGCCAAAGTTTGATTCAGTGCTGTGGTACTTCTGCTGCCCCTCTTTACAGGCTTTCTTGCTGGCCTCGGCATCTTTGACTGCATTCATGTGCTCTGCTTTAGCCTTCTGCCGCTGCTGGCCCTCTTCCGTACGCATCGAACTGATGGCAGTCTCGGCACACTTCCTCCTGCCGCCTGCCGTGGGTTTGAGCGTGCCCATAAGGCGTCCGGTGGCGGAGGAGGCCGCCCGGCTCTCCGGGGTCGCCCGTCTAGGTCCCCCAGAACGCTTCCCGAGCTCGCTGCAGTGGCGACGCTGTTTCTCCGAAGCTGGAGGATGAATGAGCTTACCAACGAGAGACCCAGTTTCAGCCGACGCCTCCTGTCTTTTTGGAGTCCGGTGTGTCTCTCGTACAATACCTTCAAGATTCTCCTTTGTTGCGGATGCGTGCAAGGGCTGAAGCGCCTTGACCACGTCCTCCAGGACGCAGGTTCCGCGTCGAGTGCGACCCCATAGCTCAGGATGAGGCAGCTTGACAGCCGAGGCGACCGCGAAGGTGCCTAGGGGGGCGCGTAGTAACTTGCCGGGCTCGTCCCCCAGGAAAATGCAGCGACCGGACGCAAGGAAGCGCAGGATTGTTTGGAGTGCGTCAGGCGTCAGCGCTTCAGCAGCTTGGCGCGTTTCTGCCGCAGTGTGGACACCGAGCTGCCCCTGCTCGTTGTGGGGCATCCGGCCATACAGAGGCACATCCACGGCGTCCAGGTTCTCCTCAAGCCACGCGATGATGCGGCCAGAGTGCGTGTCTTCACGCGCGCGGTTGGCGTCTTCGGCGTGTGACAAGAAGAGCAGCGAAGTGGCGTCCGTCACTTTGGCGAAGCGCTCCGGAAGGTAGTCCGCAAGGCCGTCCATGGCGGATGGGTCGCTCGGTTCCGTACAGGGTGCTCCGTGTGACCTTCGAGCCTCATGCAGAAACACACTTCTTCGACCGCCCTGCTCCCTCCAGCGTAGGCTCGGCCGGGAGCGGCAAGGGCTCCAGAACATTTGCGAGGAAGCTTTGCACCTCGTGAAGGCGTGTCGCCAAGAAGAAGTCGCCACAATCCCCCACGAGCGCCGCTAACATCGCGTCGCTCGTGCGCCAGTTGCCCTCCCAGAAGCTGGACTAGGCGGCACTGGTCCAGCTTGCCACACAGAGCCTTTGGGTATTCGACCTGCCAAAACCCCTGCGCTTTGCGTTTGTAGGGGCATTCAGCGGCGTAGCCCACCCTGAAATACGGCCCAAAGTCGAAGACGTAGATCATGCTCGTGGCCAGCAGGGACTGCTGACCTAAAAGTTTCTGCACAACATGCGGTGCCCTGCAATCGTGCACGCGACAAATTTGAAACAGCTTGGTAGTCGATGTGGGAGTGTGGAGTAGATGGAGTAGGATGCTGTGTCCCTGGCGTTCGTATGCCGTGCAACGCTAAGGCTGTCTGGGTCTACTCGGATGCGCTCAACGAGCACAATGCGGATCTAGTGATCTGGACGCGCCAGGCCCAGCTGCACCCCTCCCGCGGAGACCTGGGGCGCCATTCACTAACGTTTTCGTCCTTCGTACGAGACATTGTTTGTAGGCACCTAAGTTGTACCCAGGGCCAAGTACGCAACGGCCATGCCGAAGAGAGCCTTGCTGCCGCTGTCGAGTACGTTGAAGCTTACGGCCGCCCACACACCCGTGATGGCATCAACAGAGCGTAAGGCGGCCACCAGGCCGTATAAGAGCCACAGCGAGAAGAAAAATGCAACGAGGCCACGGTTTTGCTCTGTAGAACGTTTGCGACGCGCCAGAGAGCGCAGCGAAGTGGCCACGATGCCCAGCGCGCCAAAGCCCAGAAGGAGCCGGCACGCATCCATTCTCTCCCCCCAACCTATAAGGACCATGACTGCGCTGGCGGCTGCCGCGAATATTGCTTCCGGGGCGGCCAGGGAAGCGCCCAGAAGAGCAGACATCTCCAAGGCCAGGAGCGGACATGTGATGAGCCAATCCAGGTTTCGGACTGTACTGAGGGAGAGTCCCATGTGTTGGCCGTTGAGCTCGACATAGAAGCCTGCCGCGATCAGGCAGATGAGAGCGGACCATAAATTTGCGCTCGCTAGCCCTTTTGTGCTTTGGGCGGGCGCCGCCTCTTCGTCTCGGTCAACAAGTTTCCCGCCCGCCTTCTCTTGCGCGGAGGGTCCGCGCGTCAACACTGCGAGATTCACTAATGCGGTGCTCCCGAGCAGGAGGAGACCGCCTAGACGCGTGAGGCGCTCGAGCTCCGCGCCGCGCAGCATCTTTGACCTTTAGTTGTCTGGGGTGAGGTCCACGGCGGCACGTCCTGCGCGTTTCCCTCCAGCGCAAGAGGCGCCCTGCGCAGCCAAAAAAATATACGCAAAGATTCGCCTATAAATCTTATTGGGGAGGGAGAGGATATCAAAGAATGTCATCGTGTGACGACATAACTGCCAGATGCGCGCACTTCACGCAGGTGGAAGCACAACCAGAGGACTCTCCACCAGCAACAAACTCACTGTCGCGTTGGAAGGCATCGAGATCGAGAATGGCAATCTCGACGTCAACGGGACAACTCGCGGATTGTTTTTGGAGTATGAGCGAATCGTTTCGGCGGATAGCTTCGAAGCCAAATCAGCGATCACGGCGCCGGGAGCGAGCTTTTATTTCGTCCAAAGCACGAAAGGCGGCGAGCCCGGACAAAATGGCGATGGGACCTTCGAAGGTGAGGTGACCGCTAAAAACATAGCCGTGCACGCGCGGTTCTTCTCTTACACCGCTGTGGATTTCTTTACTGTTCACAGCGTGGAAGGCGACGTGACTGTGGACATTGAAGCATCCACCCGGAACGTGCTCCAGGTCAGCTGCTTCCTCAGAGAGAACCTTCCGAGCAGGCTCTACATCATTTTCAATGTACAAGACTTGGGTATTATCTGGAAGGCAGCTCCAGCTGCGACCTGGGATGGACTGTGTACAACAGACGGCAAGCCATGTGACTACGCTTCAATCGCTACCGCGATATCCAACCTCATCGATCCTAACATCAACCCAGGCCAGATCGCCCTGGCGGTTACGCCACCTGTAGGAGGTACTTGGAAAAAGAATACAACACTAGGTTTCATAGTCCAGATGAATTGGTACAAGGGTCGTCCATAACCACGCGGCGACTGCGTTCAAGGTACCTAATCCCTTCTGCCTGCGAGAAGCGCCAAAGGGGGTAACATACCGAAGCAGTTACTGCCTTTCTGACCGCGGCGGTGGGCGGCGAAGAGTCGCTTCTGAACACCAAGCAGCCCACGCGGCGTTGTTCTCGTGGAAGCCGGACGGCCCAGAGCTTCCGTTGGGCTTTCTGCATCCTGTAGGAACTCACGACTCATCTCGCACGTCGGCGATCCAGCCGCGAGAGCCTTCAGGTGTCCCAGGCACTTCATGAAGCCGCTCTTCTGCGCCACGCTCGCAAGGGGGAGTCTGGCTCATCTAGGCAGATCCCCCTTGGTGCTCAACCTCGGCTCTAGAAGCGCAAAACACGACGGCCACGGTGAGCAGAGCAGAGCCGGCCGCCTCTGTGTGCCGCGTAGCGTCCTGTAGCTGACCATTTCATAGACCCTGCGCGACTCTTCCGCCTTCCTCTTCGAGGCGCAAAGGCACGCGCGGACTCACCGCGCACCTGCCCTAGACGGAGGCAGGAGAAGTCATTGGCGCAGTCGAAGAGGCTGTCAATGATTGCCTCAAGTACGAGCTCCATGTGGTGGCCCCGAATAACAAAGTTTGACCCCACCCGCTACGATTACCTTCCTTCGCCACCTTTTTGTAGAGCCGAAGCTGGAAGTGTTGCCGCACGGGACGACGGAACATAGCCGTTGGCTTCCGCGGGAGCCGGCTTCTCGGGGCTGCAGCCGTTCCGTGTAGGATTCGACCTGACAGCTCTTCCCGGCGGTGGGATAGCGGCAGCCTTCGACCAAGTTCGCAGATGCTGACCTCTGCTGACCTCAGGGCCCTGACGCCGCCTTTGCGCTCGAGGCGTCCCAAACCGGAAGTCCTGCGAGGAGGCTTCGCAGTGCGGAGGGGGGTCGCATCTAAGCCTGGCGCGGCGTCGAACCTGCCGCGTCCCGCATGCACTGGTCAAAAACCGCATCTTGCCTCCAGCTTCTCCACGCCTCTTCCACCTCTTTGGCCGTTGGCCCAAGGGGGAAATCGCGCATCGCCTGCGCCACCGCCTCCATCGTCCACTCCTCAATCCAAGCCACCCTGTTTCCCCCATAGCAGGAGAAAGAGTGGTTGTGTCGAACACAGATGGGGACACTCCCCAGCAAGAGGCACTCGAGCAAGCGAGGGCTGGGGTCGATGCCGTTTCCTAGAGGGCACAGCACGAACTTGTGGGCCGCATATCTGCTCGCCGTGTAGATCCGTCCCGTCTCCCCGTTTTCGCTCAGTGCGACATCGAGCTCGCAGAATTTGTCGGGATTACTCTTGACGAGCTGAGCCGCCGCAGGCCTTTCTATGTACTCCGAGCCGCACTGGTTAGCTTCCCTCATCCGCCAGCAGGCCACCGGCGTCTCGTCCCGGAGGTTCCAAGGCAGCCCCGATGTCCACAGGTTCCGGAGGGTCATCTCGTAGTGGGCGGTATGCGTGGCCAGTCCGACGCTCAGACTCCTAGCCTTGGGGTGGTGGGCGGTGCGATTCTCCATGTACCAGGCATCCAGCGGAGCGTGTGCAAGAATCTTCTCCGTCTCAGCGGGGAAGTGGACAAAAGGGGAAAAGTCGCTGCAAGCGCTGAACAGCACAAAGGGGTCTGTCAGGCTCAGGATCTCATCGACGTGCGTGGGCAGATAGTCCGTCTTTATGTAGACGCTTCGCGCCGGCGTTCTCGTGGTGTTCGCGACCTTCCGCGAGGCAGTGAGGACGAGGTCGCAGCAGCGCGCAAAGTCGCACGGCTCGTCCGCAGCCATCAAGTCCGAATGGTGTCCCATCATTTGTGTGGACCTGGGGGGACACAAGTGTGACACCCCGCCAGGCCGCCGCTGCCACACGGGGCCCAAGCCCAAAAGAGCCACGAACATGAGGCTTGCCAGGAGCAGGAGAACCGTGGCGATTCGAAAGCCCATTTCCGGAAGGCGACATTCAGGCACTGGAGGAAGCGGCGCGCGGGTCCAAGACGGGATGTCGAGCACACGGTGCTTCCGAGGGGCACCTTAGCGGCGAGCGCCCTCGCTTCTCCCCTCGTGAGGGACGCTTTGCGACTGCAAGCTTCCTCTCCTCTCGGAAGAGCTGGGCTTTATGGGCCTCACGCTCTCCTCGATTGAGGCTCTGACAACGACGCCACTCTGCATAGAGGTCCAGCAGCTCTCTTTCCGTCGGAGCCTGCAGCACGGCAGCAGAAAGAATTGCATCTTCCACCCCGGGCTGGTGCCTGCCTCGAGGTGCTCCCTTCACGGTCTGCCCGTCGCTGTAGAACACGACTGGATCGCGGAAGGCGTGGGCCTGCGTGAGATGCCAGCAGACGCCCCAGGCCTCTTCGCCCTCAACCTTTCGAAGGTAGTGCCGGAGTTTTTCCTCTGGCACACACGTGGCGCGCCGCCTCTGCTGGATCTGAGTGGCGGTCATGCGCTCTGCGCCAAGAATGCGCACACGTCCGACCACGAGATCGGGAACACCAGTGAGCGCGATGCCGTAAGCGCCCGTCTGAAGGGACGGAGGAGGCCGCGTCCGCACCTCGACAGTCTTTGAGCCGGAGAAGATCTTCGCGGCCCACTCGGGGTCGACTGTGACGACGTTGTCTATCAGTTCCTCTTCGGAAGAAGGAACCCAGCTCCTGCGGAGCGCTGCAGGAGACATTTCCGCAGGCCCCACAATCACCGCGCTGCTCCTTTAACTTTGGCTGAAAGGAGATCCTCTGCGCTCCGAACTCACTCCACGCATCGAAATCTTTCATAGGAAGGGGCTTGCCTGTGGCCAAATAAATTGAGAGCTCATGTTTTCGCCATCGTTTTCGCAAAGCGCGACAGCTGGTGCTCTGAATACGTACGGCAATCCTGCGCCAGTGTGGAAAGACTTTCCAGGCCGCAACTGCTACTTGGGACATGGAAGCGTCGGGGGGGAGATCAGCCAAACCAACATCCCTGGGGGCGCGCTCTCGGACTGCCAGCGCGAGTGCGCCTCCACGGAAGGGTGTCAAGCGGCTGTCTGGGGGGGGCTCTACCTATGGTGACACTTGTTACTTCCTGCGTGATATAGACCGCCCTCAGAACTGCGATATCGCGCCTCCCTCGGTCGTATCCTTCGTGCGCGCAAACGCCAATGCGCCTCAGCACGCTCCTCCGCGCACTGCTCCTCAGAAATCCTCTTCCGCAGCTGCCCAAGGCTGCGCCACCACAGACAACATGGACAACAGCGCGCCCAACATTGGAGGGCGCCAGGCCGCATCATCCCCGGAGGAGTGCTGCGCGCAGTGCGACGCCGACCCCTCATGCACGGTAGGTGTTTTCTACGAGAACTTCTGCTATCTCAAGGCTCCTGCTGACCCAACCTAGACGCAGGAGCCCAACGCTCCCGGCCGAACGCAGGTCATTCCCGGTGGAGTTCCCGCCCCTTCTGCTCCTGTCAATCCCCCACACACGCTGAACGTGGGAGGGTCGCACATCGGCTACATGACGTGGGAGGGTTGCGACATCGCTGCAAGCAAGGCCGGAAATTCTGTCGACCTGTCTCAGGTGGGCGGACCCAACTCTTCTGCTGAGGAATGTTGTTGGACACGGTGCCAAACCTACAACGCTACGGGCCCTGGCACTACTGCGGGCAAATACGTGTGTACTTCCTTCCAGCAGCCAGGGGACTGGGCCTGCTGGTACCACGACGCAAGCGCGCTTGGGCCCACGGCTCCCTTCACAGGCGCTAGCCCGTCCGCCGCCTCAACAATTCACATAATGGCCCATGGACCGAGTTATGTCAGCCAGCTTGGCAAGGCTGACTGCTTTCTAGATGCAACCATGCAGAGCCAGAGCAAGGCTCACACGCTCGTCGCGGAGAACTGTCCCATTCTGGCCGTGAGCACGGCGAAGAATGTTCGGGACGCCGGAGAGGACGTGTTTTTGGGAACGATAAACGCCGTGAATTCCGTCCTCCCAGTGTGCGCCCCACAGACTTACCAGACCGTACAGACTGACCCCAGCATCGGCACGACCCCGACGCGCTGCCACTACACGCCCCCTGGCGAAATCTCGCAATGTTGCCACAAGCCATTTTGCGCGCCTTGGGATCTGCACTGCGTAATCCCTATCGGCAGCACGTCGAAGGACGGGTACTGCGGCTACATCTCCACGCACAACACATGCGAGGGCGGTCCCGACCCCTCAGCGAAATGCAACCCCCCTGGCTCTAACCCGTTGTTGTGGCAGTTCGAGTGCTCCGACGAAAAAGATTGCATCTTCGTCACCGGCGGAGGAATCCGCAAAGAAATCAACCGGACTCGGTGCCACTTCCCTCCAGAAGGGGACCCTCTCCACATCAAGGGGTTCTACAATGACGATAGTGACGCGTGCATCTGTGACGACATCCCCAACAAAGTCGTCATCATGAGGAATGAAGCGCCTCCAATTCAGTTCGATCCGTCACAGCCCTTCACCCCCGAAGCGGGTGTTTCACTCGGCGATTGGAATGGAGCCGTCAGCTCATGCAACGATGACGTCAAACCACCCGGCTACGGCGTCTCGGAGCAGGAGGCGGAGTCGGGACTTCCCCAATTCGGCCAGACTGCGTGCGACGGCCCAAAGCCAACGTCTGGTTTCCCCTACTGCTCGAAGACCACGCAGGAGGGCGCACAAATCCAGTGGCAGAATTTGAACTATCCTGGCACGTCCAAGCCTTGCACCTTCCCAATTGGGCCGAAGTTCGAGTACTGCGCGGAGGTCCCAGTGATACAGTGCAAACACGGAGACTACGAGACCTCGAGCGGTTGCGCCAGCAAGCAGCCGCAAAATGTCACGGCGTACTTCTGCAAGGGTTCGAACAAACTATGCGAGACGGCGCAAGTCCCAAGTGACCAGCCGCTTCCAGCCAACATGTACCCTTCGATGGGAGAGTGTGTGCTGTCCACGGCCTGCATGGGCAGCGCGTCGGCGGGAATAGCCTCGTGCGACGACGACCATGGCTACAACGTGTGCGGGTCTGGGCTTGGCACCGCCACATGTCCCCACGATGGCGATGCGCATTGCTCGTTCTCGAACAATTGCTTGTCGGACTGGGCCAAGATGAAGACGTCGCCCCTGTGGTCTGGGAACTGTCACGTCAACTTTTGGTCGGGGTGTCACTGCGATGATGACGACTGCTCGGCGTCTTGCGAACTGGCGAGCGGCAAACCAGGAGACACTTGTAGCGACGACAGCGACTGCCTCACCGCCTGCGATGCAGGGACGTGCGGACCCTATCGGGTGAGCGGGGTGGGTTGTGCCAAAAACACACAGTGCGTTTCTGGTACGTGCGCCTGCACAGACTCCTGTGCCTGCACTTAGACAAGAGAAGTCTCAAGCGTTTTTCAAATCTGGCCGCGACTTCCCTTTAAATGTCCACGCCAAACACGGTGACACCCGGCGCTAATATTTGCGTCAGCCTCTGCGAAGCTAGCCCCACTCTTCTGGGCGAAGGCGCGGCGGCGGAGTGGCGTAAAGCAAGCGCTGCACGAGCAGATGCAGCCAGCGACAGCGTCGGATACCTACAATCACTTGTGCGTCAACACGTGCCAGAAAGGCTGGACAGATATCTGTCCCAGAATTCTGAGTGACTCGATCCCTGAGCTGACGGTTTGTGGGACAACCCCATGTGTCCAAAATCTTTGCAAGGGATACGCAACGAACTGCCTGACTCGCTAAAAAATGAATCCTGCAGGGCCTGTCTTCCTCCTTTGCGCCATCTTTCTTTTGGTGGTGGCTGCGCTCGCTGTTCGCGCGCGCTCTAACAGGGACGCCGCGGCACCTCAGGCGATACCCACAGGGACGTTGGAGGGCGCCGTAGCTCTCCTGCGGAGTCTGCCAGGCCCACTGGTCGAAGTGTCCTGCAAGTTTGCGCCTGGCGCCGAACCAGACACCTCCCGGCTAGTTTTGGGACAACGTAGAATCCCTAGGGACGAGCAGTTTGAGCATCTCCCCTTTGCCGCAGCCCTGCCCCCCGGGCACGATGTGCGCGCGTGGCTTGACTCATGCGAGGGTAATGCGCAACGGCTGGAGGAATACGCGATCGGCTGGCGCGGCTCGAAAGCCGCAAAGGCTTATCTCGTTTTCCCGGAGCGTCTAGACGCCTTTGAGGTCGGAAAAGGGGCTTGCGTGTACCGGCACTCGGCGCCTAGCGATGCTCTGGCTGCCCTACCCTTCGGAGCAGCGCGCAGCCTCGTGAACACTGCATTTCTCGGCACAGCAGGTGCGGTGCTGCGCTGGGAAGGGAGCGGGGAAGGCGCCCCCGTGCGGGTGCACGTTAAGTGCCACCACCGGAACAAGAGTGGTGAGGCCTGCAAAGAGGACCTCAGAGCGGTCCTACGTGCCTTGGGGTGCGACGACTTTGGTTTGGATCAGAGGCTCAAAACCTGGGGCCACCTACCCCTAGTGTCCTCTCGGTCCCTGCCAAGGGGGCCGCCACGGAGGTAACGATCTACTGTGCGCCACGCGACCGCGAGGTGCAGGACACCCTTCGACGCCTTGATCGTATGTTCCAGTCCTGAACAGGGGAGCAAGTGCGCAAGCGCTCTCGACGCTGCCGGACGACTGTCAGATTGTCAGCGCGCGGCGCGTTCGAAGGCGACAGAACGTGACGACGCGACCGCAACAACCTCAGCGACAGTCAAGGCATGCCTACGGGGCAGACGGAGGTCCCCAAAGTCTCCGCGACCTCACGCGAGGTGGAGCTATGTTTTGGACGGGTTAGCTCCTACTTGGCCGGGGCGTCGGAGGTGCGCAAGGCGTGGGGGTTGGACGACATGTTTGAAGCTTTGGACAATCTTGTCTTGCCGGAGGGTCCAGAGCGTCGTCGCCGACGCGCACTCCTTGCGCGGCTTGAGAAGCTGGCGTCCTCGCACGAGGCGCAGGGCGACTCTCAAGCAACTGGACGTGCATGTCGCGCGGCTCCTCCTCATACTGATGACTCTGAATGTGACAGCATGCTACGTGCTGACGCACAAGCCTCAGGGGCCGCCCTCACGGCCTCCACGTCACGTGTCCCCGCCCACAGCGAGCGGGGCCGACGGCGCACCAGCTTCTAAGGCGCCCAGACCGGGGGCTGGGGAAGCTTGGTGTTGTGGCTCTGGAGCAAGGCCGGGGTTAGTGTGTCTACTCTGTTCCTCTCGAACACGGCCAGTATGCGCCCTGCCTCCTCGCGTCTCAGCGTCGGGTGGTCGCCTCCCCCCTGCAAAACACGGGGACACTAATCAAAGCACGGCAATTCAATTTATCTCCAAAGAGGCTGGAGACGAAATCGAGACAGTTCCAGAAGAAGATGTTCATGCGGTGAGAATGTCTGAGGTCCATCCAGGGGAGTGGTCTGGATGTAGCGCGGGTCGCCATGATGCTTTAACAGGGGAAGCGAGACGGATATCATCCCCAGGTTTCAGGACTCCTCGCCTGCCCAGGTACTCGACGCCGTGAACAACGCCCTCAAGTCGCCTGCCACTCAGCAGATCTTCGACATTCTCCTGGCGGCCTAGAGCCCACTGCTCGGAGGCAGCGCTGGCCAGGTCTTTCCGGCCTCCAGGCAAGTGGAGTCCAGATTCTTGCTACCCACCTTCGCGGGAGGCAGTGGCTCGCCCAGCTTGCAGCACTGGCTACCGAAGTTCTCATCGATGGAAAACTCGCGGAAAACTCCATCACAGCCAGGGCAGCACAAGGCGCTCGCGACCTCGTCGGGGGGGACGTCCCAAGTCGGCAAGTTTGAGGAATTTGTTGAGGAAATGTGCTCGCAGTGGGTCTGCCCAATCGTGTGTCCTGTTTTGCAGTTGGCCTGACAGTATCCGGGACTGCTGGGGTCGCCGGACTCGCAAAGCGAAACGGGCTTGTTGTAAGCGCAGGCATTCATGTCGCCATTGCAGCAGTGATAGCGGTGCTCCGTCGCTTTGTAGCTCCAGTCTCCTCCATCTTTCTCGGGGCACCCCTTGCACCTGGTCTCCCAAACGTCCTTGTGCAGCTCGATGCCAACAAAGCAGGGGTCCGCGAACTGTGCTCCGGCGCCTGCTGTCCAACCAATCAGCCATTTGTCCGCATCGTCTCCGGTCCGCACCACAGCAGTGGTGCTGCCCGCGGCTACATATTTGTGGTCTGGATCTGGGTCTGGACCCCCAAAAGGTACGGTGTTCTTTGGGCCCTGGCAGCCGAACGGAGGAGTATGCTTCAGGCCAACCATAGGCACGCCAGTCGTGGAAGGGTCTTTGGGGGGGTAGGGTTTCAGCGCCGCCGCATCCACAGGCAGGCACCACGCGGGCGCGGAGGAGCAGGAGCAGACGTGGTCCTTCGTTTGCCAACAGCTGGGGCAGCCGAGGCACGAGCAGATGGCCCACTGCCCCTCATCATTGCATGGCGCGGCTCCTTTTGCGGCTCCCGCTGTCCATCAGGGTCCGTCTTGGTGCAGTCCCCAGACCAGCCGAGAGGCTCGCAACCCTGTTGGGTGCCAGACCAGAGGACGCCGTCCGCGGGCCATTTCGAGCCCAGCTCGCAACCGCACGCAGAGCCAAAACGAGTATTCACCTCCCCTCCGAACGTCACCCTATCAACAATTTTTCCTTTCGACACCTGGGCATGCGGCCCCATGATCTTCTGACACCCTTGCAATGTCACAGGCTGGTCTCCTAGGCGCCCCTCAGCCACGATGCGTCCAGTGTCGGGGTCCTCCCCTCGGCACCAGCCCCACGTCTTGTTGATGTAGTCGTACACGATCGTCGAGGGGCTAGGCTCCTGCCAGTACCAGGGGTTCATGGTGGCGGCCACACGGTCCTTGGGCAGCATTCCCTTCAGTCTCGCTACGACAGCGTCTGCATCGTCAGCCACGTTCACCCACGCGCCCTTCAGGCCGCAGTAGGCTCCATTGGGAGGGGGCTTCTTCTTGTTCAGAATCTGATAGACGATGTACACTATGCCCGCGATGGCCGCCAGGGCGACAAGACCAAGGACCAGTGCAGGGAGCGTCTCCCTGCCGCCAGCACTCCCTCCGTTCCTAAGTGTTTTCTTCTTTATCTGGAAGTCAGAGACGACAGTCCATGCTGCCCGCCGCCATCTCGCGCCTCATCCGCCTCCGCAGACCCTTTGGCGGTCTGCCTTCGCGGTTCTTCCAAAGCTCTCGAGACCCCTGCTGTACGCCTCCTGCGAGTGGGCTTCCGTTAGGGACGGCGCCTGGCACGAAAACACGCACAGGCCCGGCGGGGAGGAGTACTGCAACATGCCCGCCCTGTCCGTAAAATCTGGGACGACGCTCAGGGGAAGCCAGGGGATGGCGTCAGCGTCATTGGCATAGCAGGTGCATTTTGCTCTGGAGGCCAGCAGCCTCTGGAAGGCGGCATTGCCGGGCTCAGGACTCGCAAACACCACCAGCCGCATCTGCGGCAGGGGCTGACCGGGCGCTAAGCGGATGGTTGCGGCGCACAGGCAGGCCACGGCGGCGCCAAGCGAGTGTCCGCTGACCAGGAGCCCCTTGGGGGCTCGTGGACTAAGGAGGGCCACGTGTCGAAGGACTTCGTCCTCCACAGCGCCATTGCAAGAGAGGAAGAACGGAGCGCTGACAAGCGGCTCACCGCCCAGCGCCGTCGCCGCCCGTGCGCCTGAGAGTGCAACCTGTGGAGGGCATGGATTGGGCATTCCAAGGCTGAACAGGCGCCGTAATTCTCCCGTACCAAGTCGGGACAGTAGCTCAGTGCCCAGGTCGTTGCGCACCAGTTCGCGATAGTCCACGGTGCCGCGAAAGACAATCACCAGATGCTCCTTCCAGACCCCCACCGCCGCGAAAAATGCGAGCTGGGGCGTGTGAACGATGTGCCAGGGCCCAGGAGAGGGCAGCTCTAGGCTGGAGGCCGACTCAGACAGACTCCCCTTGACTTCACTTTCCCCCTCGAGATCCCTCAGGAAGTGCACCGCTCCAGGGCGCGCGGCCCTAGCAGGCCTCCCCCCCCCCCTCGCGGCGTTGGTCAGCTTGGTGCAGAGCGCGAGCAGTTGGACAGCCAACGCACGTTCCGACGCAGCAGGCCTCTCGCAGAGGAGCGGGGTCGCTTCGCTCACGGGCGCGAGGGATTCCTTGACGCCGGTCATGGCGCTTTCCAAAGGCATGAGCAGCACCCACAGTGTGGACTGCACTGCCGACACAGCTAGCCAGACAATAAACAGTAGGAGCGACAAGAACGCGACGTGCGCTAGCCTCCGGCTGGACGGGAGTGAGGCCATGCTTCTCTTTTTGCCAAACGTTCCGGACACTTCCTCAGTGTCTGGCGGTTTACCTTCCTCCTCCGTAGCCCCTTCGAGGCGCTTTGCGCTACCCTCGCAGAAAGGGAAAGAAGACAATGTTGAGGCGAGGGGCAGTGGCAGCCTGCGCACTCCTGGCCGTCCTCCTTGGGGGCACGCTCGTTGCCTTTCTGGTCTGGCGCGAAAGTGCCCCAACAATCGTTACGCTCACCACGACGCCTGAGCGGCTCGCACACCCGACCATGCACGGGTTTCTTGAGGCCCTCCTGGATCTGCCGTGCGCTGATAGGGTGCAGCTCAACGTGCCTTGGACGTATCATCGGACGGGGAAGGCCTACGTTATCCCTGAGGCTGTGCGGGCGCTTGCTCGAACTCGGCATCTCGTGCTGCACCGCTGTGAGGACGAGGGCCCGGCCACAAAGATGCTTGGCGCTCTGCGCGATCCTAGGATACCCGAGTCCGCTTTTCTCGTCGCGCTTGACGACGACCAGCTGTACCGTCCAGATGTGGTGTGCCGTCTGAAGGATGCTGCACGGAAGCTGGGGACCGAGGGGAAGGTTTTTTCTATGTGTGAGGAGGAGGTCATGGGGTTCCGTGGCTTCGCCGGCACGAAACAAACATTACGCGCCGTGCTCAGACACGGACAACCCGCTGCCTGCTTGTCCTTCGACGATTTTTGGTGGCAGTGGGCGCTCCGTCGCGAAAACATCTCCTGCGTCGCCGTGCCTTACGAGGCTGACAGCTCGGACTGGGACTGCTCCATCCGCGACGCGGAGACGCGCCGACAGGCTCCTCGGGGCACCTGGGGAGAGCTCCAGTTCCTCCCGGACATCCACGAGAGGGGAAATCGTTGTTTGGAAAGTCTTAAGCGTCAGAGCGACCTCGCCCCCCCAGAGGCAGGAAGGCTGTTCTTGTGAAAAGCCCTGTGCCTCCATAGCAGCATACCGGCGCGCAGGGCTGCTGGGCGTGTTCGCTGGCGTGCGTGCCGCACGACCATTCTCCTACGACGGCGCACGCCGCTGACGGCGGCGAGTGCGCGAGCTCTGGGGGCAGCTGATACGCCATATCTTGCACACGGAGGACGACTGGCCTTTGCGTGCTCCCCACTTCATCGAACATAGCAACATCCTCCTGAATGCCAGCCCGCGTCTTCTCTGCACTTGGTTGCGTGACCTCAACGACGCGAACCCCACCCCGTTCACCCTCGACTCCACCAGGCGGCCAGCATACTGCACTGGCAGATGCGAACCGACTACCGTGACACCTGGCACGGCGCTACCTTCAATCCGACGCTGCTGCGCGCGTCCATCGAGAGGCCTTTGCTTCTTGCGACGGGCGAGGATGAAAGGGGGGGGAAGCTGCGCGTGCGAGGCCTCGCCGAGCCAACAGTTTCACAACTGTGGTTTTATGTAGCTATTCTCTCCTCCGGTTTTATCGCGCCTCCTGTTTCTAATGATGTGTGAGAGACGCACAAACGCCCCGCTTTGGCCTCAAGCCATCACTACCGTTCCTCCATCTCGTTCCCTTCCCGCAGAGGTCCCGTGACCTTCTTCGCGCCCGGCGACCTTTCTCCAGAGCTCGCAGAATCACTGCCTGCATCCTCGCCACGCGGTCCTCCGGACGCAGGAGAGAGGACGTTGACCTTGCTGTCTGGAGAGAGCTTCGCAGCTACTGCGGCAGAGACAAATGGGGCCCCAGGAACTTCTTCACGAGAGCCGCACGTCCTGGCAGGTGGCGTCAGACGGGGCTGTCGGATCGGTTCGCGCGCGAAGCCATCACTTGCACGTAGGCATGCGTGGGCGGCACCGCCGTCTGGTCCCGAACACTCGTGCGCGGCCTGCAGCGAGATTGCAGACACCGCCTCTGCGCACAGAGGGCTTGGGTCGGACTGACCATAAATGCGGACGGGGCGCGATTGCCGAGCCCACTGACAGCAAGACCTCACGTACTCCATGGCCCGCGTCGGTGCCCGTCAGTGGGATCGGAAGGGAGTTCCAGTTCGCCAAGCTTGAGCTTCTTCTTCCACGGTAAAGGAGAAAGTATGAGCATGGTTACACCAGCTCAGACAGCTGAAACCTGGGATTCCAAGCAAGGCAAATTTCAATATGGACCTAGGGTGCGGCCAGCACGGCCGGCGCCACACAAATCCAAGCAAAGCGCAGACCGGTCGCTCAAGATCACGGCCAGCGTGGCGACGCTTGGTGCACTGGGAATGCTCGCACTCTACCGACGACAGCGGAAATCGCCGAGACCTGCGCTAGCCCCAGAACTCACGACTTCTCTAGAAGAAGTGGTTTCGCTAAGGCTAGCTAGGTATGCAGTGCAACGCGAAGAGCAGAGCGCGGCGCATCTCGTGACCAGAGTCGTGGAGCAGGAGAGCACCGAGCGCAAGAATCTCCAAGAACAACTGGACCAGATCCAAGCACGATTGAGGGAGACACAAGAGCGAGTCACGCGAGACGAGAACCAGAACCTGATCAGCTTGGAATCGGAGATCAGGGAGCTCGCAGTTAGACTCCATGAAGAGACGCAGAAAACCAAAGAAGCGCTGCGCCGTTTGGAGGAAGCGGACAAGGACCATATGGGCGCCTTGCAAGCGGCAGAAGCCCGATACACTGAGCTCCAGGCTCGGGCCGAGCAGGAGGCTGCGAATGCCACGACTCGCATCAAAGCATGCGAGGAAGCCGCGGCGGAGGCAAGTGGACGTCTGCAGGCCGCACAACAGAGTCTGTTGGAAGAGCAGGCGCATCTGTGCGAGCAGCGCCAGAGCGAGGCAGCTCGCCAGGAGGAGGTGGCTCCAGTGGGCGCGGAGGCTACCGAGCGCTCTGCAAGCGAAGCCGAAGTCCGACGTTTGTCCGAGCAAGAAGAGGCTAAACTCCAGACACGCCTAAGCAGCGTATCATTGCACTTCGCAGAGGCGAAGAAGGACGTAAGCGAAGCAAAGCTCGCTCAAGCGGTGGCGGGCGAGGAATTGGAAGAGTATCGCCGCGTGCTCGAACGGCTCCAAAAAGAAACCGCCATCACAAGCCAGCGAAAGACACAGGTGACGGAACTGCTGCGGCGCTTTGCGGCGCACGCCAATTTGGGGCATGTTCGCAACCTTCCCGCACTTTTAGAACTGATTGGCGAAGGGAGCGTCGCAGCAGTGTATGCGTGGAAGGATGCCCACGCCAATGCGACTGCGAGTGTGGAGGACGCAGAGACCAGCTTTCTCCTCCTCGTCATTGAAGCGCTGGCCTCTTCTGGGGCTGCCGATGCGTCTGCGGTCTTTAGTAAGTTGTCTTCGAGTCTGGAGGAGCTCGAAGCCCAACGCCAGAATGAGCAGCAACGCCTAGGGGAGAGCATCATCGCTAGCACGGAAATGCGCGCCCACGACAAGACGCTGAGGGAAAGTCTCCAACGCATTGAGGTGGCGTACAAAGAGACACAAAATCAGCAAGCAGATAGCCGGGCTGAACTCACCGCTCTCCTCGAGAATACACAAAAGAGAGCCATAAAGCAGGACAATACACTCCGCCAGTTGCATGTCAAGCTCTTAGCCGCTGAGGAGGCGCTGGAATTCCAAACTAGGCAGAGAGAGAAAGAGGTGTCTCAGAGCAGGGCCGAGACAGCGCAGGCGCAACACGAATTGGGGCTAGCTCTCGCAGCCCATCAGCACGCCCTCGCCGAACTTCGTAGCGCAAAGTTTGTACAGGCAACTACTCAGCGAGAGCTTGCCTCGCTGCAGCAAGTTCAACGAGCCTCGGAACTCGCCAGGGAGCAGCACGAAGAACGTGCAGTGAAGATTGTGGAGGAGACGCAAAACGTCGTGCAGAGCATGATAGCCGCGGCAAGATCTGCGGGTCAAAGGGGGCCGGCGGAAGAAACTCTGCACACAGCGCTGATGGCTGTTACGGAGGGCGATTCCACAAACAAGCAGGAGGCGATCATGCGACTAGGCGCAAACTATGAGATGTTGAGTCGCGCAATGGTAGGTGTACTCCAAGCCCTGCACCACCAGGAAGCAGCTTCTGAGCAGCGTGAGAAATTGGCCTTGGAGCTGGCAGAAATTGCAGCTTCTGTAAGCAAGATTCCATCGGTAACGGCACGCCTGCAGAAGGAGGGGTTTGACAAGAACAGTCTTCTAACCTCGAGCCTTGCGGCGACTTCTCCTCAGAACCTCTCAACGGTGAAAAACCTACAAACGGCGGTGCACGAGCACGTATCTGCGAGGCTGAAGGAGGACGAATCTATGTCTTCGGCGTCAAGTCATACCAGGCAGCCGTCGTCCAGCGTGTCGGCTACTGCAGGGGCAAGCACATGCGAGCCTGCACCGCGCACGTCGACGCCTTCCCCTACTCCAGTAGATGCTAATGCCAATTTCATGACGAACTTAAAGAACGCAGTCAAAACTGCGAACAATAGAATAGAAATGGCAGACTCGAAGGAATGGCTAGAAAAATTGAACACGGTGCCGCCTGGGTCGCACAGTTGGTGGAGGACTGACTGGAACGTTCTCCATCCCCGTTCTTCCTAGGAGAGGGACTCTTCTGACCGTCGCCAACTGGGGGCAGCTCCCACTCCTCGTTCCATGGATTTGTCTGCAGTGGCAGGGGCGAGAGCAATGCACGGGCTCGCAGGAACGTAGCGAGGTCCTGATTCTTGCAGGAGTACTTCTGTTGCAGGAGCTGCAGCTGAGTCCGAGCATTAACATCGTCCATGTAGGTGAGTCGCAGCTGCCGGATGCCAGAAAGAGCCAGCTCAACTGTCTCATGGATACGTCTGAGCTCCCTTCCCAAATTGGGCCTAGAGAGCGAAGTTTCGCCGCTCCACGCCAGCATGTAGTGCTGAGCAAGCATAAAGGTATCGTCCAGAATGCCAGCAACGTGGTGGATGTTCCGGTCGCGCCGGTCCCCACGGATCCACCGCGTCAGGGCGGTCTGCAGCCCTGGGGCCATGACTCGAAGCTGGCCGCTCTCTTCCCCGAGTTTGTCGCCAGTCCTGACCTGCGAAATCACCAGCAAGGAGTGGAGAAGACGGTCCACGGCCTCCTCGGAGCAAGTCATGGTCCGCCAGAGGGTCTGCCACTTTCGCTTTTCCATCGACGACGAAGACACGCTGAGCCTCGCTTAGCGCGCAGGTCTGCACCTTAGTGCTTGCCACAGCGATCTTGCGGAGGGAGTCGGCCCCCCACAGGAGCAGAAACAAGAAGAAGGAGTAGGCGAAAACATGGAGGGCCCCCACCAGGAGAATCCCTTGTCGATGTTATGCGCGACGACCCTAGCACAGAAAGATTCTGGCCATGCAGGATTCTAGGCTTCGCCTTTGGGCATCCTCCCAGTTCATGCGCAGAGCCGTGTACAGGGCGGTGACAAAAAGCGCCAAAGTCCCGGGTATGGCTATGTGGCCGCTCATGGTGGCGGGTGAATCCTGCTGGTTTTCCTTGGCAGTCTCCCTGGACATAGCCAGGGTTTCCTCTTAAGCGACAAAGTGGGACGAGGCACGGGCAGCCGCCTCCATCGCTTGCGGCAGACACCTCGTCTCAAAGCCATTCCCACATGGCGGACCCGCGCTGGGCCCCGTTTCCAGGCGGAGACTCGCCTTGTGATCGATTCGTGACGTTCTGCGGAGCTCTCTTTTTCTCGCCCACCTTTACTGAAAGTTGCGCAGTTTGCAGGGGCTCACAAGTCCTGGCGGTGGGGGGATAAAAGCCTCCTGCCAGACGGCGTGGTTTGCGGCCGGTTGGACAGTCTCCCGTGCGGCCACCCAGGTGTGGAGGGCGCATCGAAGCAGCGCAGTCTTCGTCTTCAGCAGCGCGACGCGGTACGACAGGACGTTAAGTTTTCGTTGGAGTTTTCGCCGCGTCCCCAGTCCAGAGGAGCGCCAGGCCTGGAAACACCGTGACAAAAGCACGCAGAGGAGGCGTCTCTCCAGCTGTCGGAGCCACTGACATGCTAGACGCCCCGTGGCTGTTCCTGCCAGCCGGACACTTCGCTTCTCTTTTTTTCGAGCCATGGACGGCTGGTCACTTTTTTCAGGTGGCCGTGCCTAGAGTTCCAATGGTCTAATGCGCCCGTGCGCCAGTGCGTGCTTTCTTTCACTGACGGTTTACGTTTCGTGGTGGTTTTCCCTCTTCGCACGGCGCGTCTTAAAGACGGCCAGTCCGCAGAAAGTCCGCCAAGCTTTCCAGACAATCCTTGAATCCGTCTTCGCGACAGGTCGAGAGGTGCATGAGGCTAGCGGCCAGTAAGGGAGCACGTTCGCTCAGAGCCTCCAGGCTCGCACCTCCCGCGCAGGCGAGCGCAGGCTTCTGCTGCGCGACAAAGTAGCCAACTGTCCACTCTGCATCGCGACCATCCGGGCGAGCCGCCTCGCCAATGGCAACTATCGCGGCAACACAGGTGGCCATTAGGCGGACGGCGCGCCCGTGGTCCACGCTCCGCCCCCAGGCTCCAGATGTGGGGCTTCCGAGGCGCACAAGTTCGAGACCAAGGTCTGAGGCCGTTCGCTGCCAGTGTGCATCGCTTGGAGAGCCAAACGCGAGAGGGTCGCCGAGGACGAAGACGCGACTCCGGCGCGGCTGCGGCAGGATCGCGGGCGGGCATGTGTCCGCGTCCCATTGCCGCCCCTCCTGCGCCTCGGCCTCTTCCCAGGGCATCATTCCGACGCCTTTCCGTGGTGGGAGTTGCTCGCTGAGGAGAAAGCGTGGCTAGCTGAAGCCAGAATGTGGAGCTGGGGAACACGGCGGGCGAGCGGTGCTCCCGTTCCCTCACTTGCGCTTCCTCCTCCCTGGCAGACCTCTCCGTGGGGCTACGTCTACGACAACGCAGCTTACCCTCCCGCTCTGCTGCCCGTGCGCGCAGGAGGGCTCGCCCTAGACGTGGCCTTTTCGCAGCTTGAGCAGTTTGCGTTGCCGTCGCCGACCCTCTTCGCGGCAGTCAGCTGTGTGCGCGATGAGTGCGTCACCCTCTCCGAGACGCTGGAAGGCCAGCAGGCCTGTCAGTGTGGGTCATGGGTCTTGGCCTGTCAGCTGGGCTCCGACACCGCACCCCCACAGACGCAGGCGTTCTGTGCCTCCTTGGCAGCGGGCGGCACCGCTTGCAGCGGCCTTGACGGCGAGCTCGTGACCGCGATGACCGCCACTGCCGCTCCGCGTGTCCTGCAGGCGTGCTCCACCGCCTGGTAGCTGTTCAGCGGCCGAAGGACAGCGAAGGCGCGCTGCGCGAGGGGCGCATCTCGTTCCATCGCTCTTTGGAGGAGGGCCCAACATCCAGGAATGTGCGCGCGTGCCGGACCCAAGGGGGCAGCAGGCCCACAGCGCGTGCGTTCTGGTTCGTGGTTTTCTCTGGGAGCACGGAGGCCGCCTTTCTCTCTTGACATTCGGCTGCGACAGCTTCGACGGTTGCTAGTGCGTCGTGCGCGCGAGTGTACGCATTCTCTTCCGGGAGAGGGCAGGGGCGTCGCCGCACCCAGTGCTTGCTCCCTTCTGGGTGTGTTTCTTGGCGACTCGATGCATTTGATCTTCTCGACCGCGTCATGGGACACTCTTTCTTTCAGACATCTTTGGTGGATAGGCGGAGTGCCCGCGCCGCTCCGCCGACTACCAGCGCGCCGCCCGTTGCGCGCGCCGGGACGGGTACGGCGTCGGCGGCTCAGCCGCGGGCTGGCTGCCACTCGTGAGACACCGCTCGAGCGGGGCCAGCACGAGAGGGGGGGCGCCATCTTCGCCGCAGACTGCGTGCCACGCCTCTTGCCGCATCTCGTCATCTGTCTCATCTCCTGCGTCGGCCTCCGCCTCTGTAGGGCAGCGAGTAGACACGCGACTCAGCGCAATGAAGCCACGCAACACGCCATCGGCTCTAGCTGGCACGTCGGTCGTCCTCTGGCGCGTCAACGCCAGCCCGGGCTCATTCCGCAGGGACGCCGCTTCGTCTCCGATGAGAACCCAGTGGACGACGACCCCGCGCTCTTCCAGGGCCGCGAGTGCCTGCCTGCTGTCGGCCGCAGTGGCTTTGCTTCCAGTGTCTGCGCCATCCGTCATGACGCCAAAGCCAGCCCTGCGGCCTTCGTCCTCGGCAGAGAGGAGTGCAGTGGCGCGTTCCAGCACAGAGTCGTACAAGCGAGTGGAGCCACCAAAGGAGATGGAGAAGACGAGGCTGCCCAAATCTTCGCCAGAGAGGCTCCCCACGGGGCCGCTATGCAGGCAGGTCGTGTTCTCCGCGAATGAATACAAGTCTAGCCACAAACTCGCATTGAGCTCTTTCTGCTCGAGGACAAACTCCCGGAGGCCGCGCCGCGCTGCGCATGCGACGTCCCGCATGCTTCCAGACACGTCGATAAGGACGACCATGCGCTCCAGCGGAGACTCCTGCATCCGCGGAAAGGAGCAAAGCAAAAACGTAGGGGAGGGAGGGAATTTCGAGCCTAGAAGGCCCACATGGAAGGACTTGCACCCTCCGCCTTGTGCTCTGCACGACGCGCGACTGTTTTGCGCTTCTGCTGCTAAGGGCTCTCGAGTTCCGCAGAAGCTTCGCAGGACACCGCGCGCTTGGCCCTCATGTTAGCGTCCACGAGTACCGCGTTCACAACGAGGTCTGCGATGATGGCGGGCACCCAGAATTGAAGCTGCATGGTAATGTAGAGGAGAATGTCGAAGAGCCCGACCATCCACAGAAACAAGTTCTGGATGCCAACCGTTACTTGGGCGGCGCCGTAGCTCGGAAAAGAGGAGGCAGGGTCTCTGATCTCGTTTGTGACAAGGGGGTAGAGTGTTCCGCCAACCACCGACTGGGCGAACTGCGAGGTGGCGGAATAAAGCATGAGCGCCATCCACTTCTCCCAGGTGTCTATAGACACTCCTCCAAAGGAGGCCTCAGAGTTGGGCCCCACCCGCGTGAAGGAAGCCAGCGCGCCAGTCGCGCAAAGGATGCCAAGGGCGACACAGAGAGCCGCGGACCACGCTGAAGCCACGGCAAGTCCCGTCAGAGCGCCGTAGCTCCGAAAGATGCGTGCGAGGTTCGAGAGCTGGTGGCGGGCACGCGCGGGGGTGCCGAGCAAAGGAACTTCTTCAGCCATGGCCGCTCGCGAGCGCACTTAGTTGGGCGTTTATGCCTGCTTAAGGCAAACGATGCAAGCGTGTGCGCAGGAAGATCTGTGTTGCGCGGACAGAGGAGGTCCTGACGAAGCCCTGTTACGCCTCTACGGGAAGGGTGGCGGGGGCCGCGGCGGGGGCGGGGGCCGCGGCGGGGGCGGCGGCCGCGGCGGGGGCGGCGGCCGCGGCAGAGGCGGCGGCGGCCCTGGGCTGCCCAGCGCCGGTGGGATCGGTGGTGGGAGAGGCGTCGGGCCAGGCCTTGGCGGTGTCGTCCCTATGGGAGCAGGCGGGCACGGTGTGCCCGCCAAAGGTCTTGGAAAAGGCGGTGCCGGACGGAAAGGCCCCGGGGACAGCCTTGGTATTGGTTTGGAGGCGGATCGGGTTCGCACGGAATTGGGAGGAAGGCATGGAGGAAAGGGCGGCGGCAAGCCTGGCGGCAAGCCTGGCGGCACGCCGGGCGGCAAGCCCGACGGTGAGCCCGGTGGCAAGGGCGGCGGCAAGCCCGAGGGCGGGGGCAAGCCCGGCGGCAAGCCCGGCGGCAAGCACGGCGGGAAGCACGGCGGGAAGGGACCGCGGCCCTGGGATGATGATGGACGCGTACCTCCCTACGAGACGCAGGTGTGGATCGCGCCGGGTCCACTCGGCTATGGCTGGAGGTCGCCACCTTGGCTTTCGCCGTATGTGCCATACTTCTACCCTGACGGTGACGCTTCCTGGTACGAGGACGTCGCACCCTACGCCTCAGCAATGCACTGTATTACGCAGAGCTGCGTGCAGAACTTTGCAGACTCACCTGACGCAGTTAGCGCGTGCATTTGCCAGGGCGTGAGGTCGAGCTGTCAGGACTTCCCCACTTCCGCACTCTGTGCCGACGTCGCTGCAGGGCTCCCTGCGGAGGTCATGAGTTGTCCCACCGATGCAGAGGCCGCGGATAACCTTCTTTGGATGACGGCGCGCACAAATTTGGATATTGATTCCTGCGGGGTCTAGCCCTGCGGAGAGACGCTGCTCCAATTCCAGACGAGATCCGGCGGGGCCAGCGCATTGCAGGATGGGGCGCACAGGGGGAAGGGCGTGGGCGCGGCGTCCCATGTGGGTTCCGGGCACCAGAACTCCGTGGGGCCGCATCCTGGAATGCGCGTGAGCAGCGGGGCCACGCAACCGTGCGTCGTCACGTGATTGGGGTAGAGCTCGGATTCGAATCTGCTGCAGGTGTACGTGCCATCCGGCTGCGCTAGGCACGTCGCGCGTGGTTCGCCGAGGGATCCGCGGCGCTCGCACCGACGCCTGAACCCAGACCCGTAGCAATCGCCCGGGGCAAACTGGAATGCATAACTCGGCATTTGCTTGCCGTTTCCCCGGGCGCAGGGTTCTCTTTTGGTTATAGTCAGCGCTCGGACCTCGAACATTGTCGAGGTCCAAGGAAATCCGATGTGATGCCCGACTCCGCCTTCGTCACCTCTGTCTTCGTCGCGGCGCTCGCCCTGGGGATGAGCATCCTCCTTGTGCTTGTGCGCCAACGGCGGTGTTACACGCGCACCGCCCATCCACCGTTTCCCTTGGGGCGCCTCCCTGGGGGGGAGCCCTGGGAAGGGGGCCTTTCTGGCGGCGGCGTTCTGGTCCGCGCCCTGCGGCGCACCGAGCTGACGCAGCCCTTCTTTGGTCGCGAGGAGCTCGACGCAGAAGCGATTTTTCTCTTGTCCCCGAAGGCGCATCTGTCGCCGACGAGGTGCGCCCTCGCAATGGTGAGCCACATTTCGAGATGCGGATCCACCCTGCTTTGTCGCATGCTGGATGCAAGGGCAGACGCCATCACATATAGGGAACCTCCCATAGTGACGGAGCTCACATTGCGTGCGGTCCGTCTCCGCGCTCGAAAGGAGGGTCGGGCAGTCGGACTTGTGCGCGCGGCGCTGGAGGCCTTCCTGGCTCACGCGGACTCCCTGCACATGAAGTTGGCAGTCGTGAAGCTTCCCTCAGTCTGCTGCTCCACCGTGGCGCTCGAGATCCTGAGTGCCGCGGCGCCCGCCTCGACATTGCGCGTTCACCTGACGAGGCCGCCCGTGGACGTGCTGGACAGTCACGCGCGCTCTTCGACAAGACTTAGCACCAGCGGCGATGAGGACGACGAGTCGCGCAGCCCGCTCGAGATCCTCGAGGAGCGCCACGCTGCCGCGGCTTCGTGGGCTTCCGTGAGCTTGCCTTTCGACGAGGTGACGTCTCCCTTGTGCGACCTCGGCGCCCTGTCGGAGCTCTTTGGCCTTCCGCCGCCCACCTCGCGGCAAGCCGCCGCCATGCGCGCGGAGCAAGCCTTCGATGCCAAGACTGGAGAGATTCGCGCCGAACCCGGGGCTCCTAGCCTGGCCAACCTCTTATCTGAGCCTCGGGAGTAGCGCGCGGATGAGCGTGTCCTGCTCCTGCCCGAGCTCGGCGAGGATAGAGACAAAGTCGCGTTTGCTCTCCTTGAGCGTGCCGCTTTCTTCCGCCAGACGCTTCGCGGCCCTTAAGTTGGCTCCCGCCTCGACGTTGTGGAGGAGGGCGATGAGCGGGTCTGCGTCCTGCCTTGACATCTCCCCCTGCGCGTCCGCATCCGCACACACTCTCCACACGGTGCGCACCATCTGGTCGCGGCCGTATGCAGCCAGCGCGCTTTCGGACATGCTCATGCGCGAGAAGCAGCAGACGAGAAGAAGCCCAACGAGCGCGAAGGCACAGGATCGTCCTGTCGCTGCGCACGAGAGAGCCATATCTTTTTGCCTTACGCGAAGCTTTGAACAGTGGCGCGGGCCGCCTTCTCAGCTCCATGCGCGGCCGAGAGGGAAGTTGATGCGACTGAAGCAGCACGAGGGGTAGTTCCGCACCGGGAAATAGCAGCCATTCGCACCGCCGCCGAAGGGCGGCGCGCACGCGCCAGGCGGAAAGGGGCGTACGGGCCTGCGATTCTCTTCGTCGCATTTCTCTCCCATGGGGGGGTAGATGGAGGGCGGCAAGAGGTCTAGCTGCGGACGGAAGACGAGGCCCGTCCCCTGCGCGAGGGCGGCGGGCTGCGGCCAGAGAACGGGAACACTTGGCGCGTTGGGCGTGTCCTGTTCGATCAACACGAGCGTCCACGAGTCGATCTCCCGAATTATCCTGCTCCGCGCGGCCACCGCTTCCTGTCGCGTCAGCGGGGCTGCTGGCGCCGTGTCTAGCTGTATCTGCCAGGCCCCGAGGTTGTCCGTGGTGGGTGCATACGGCTTGCGCTGCAGCTTCGGAAAGAGTTTGCTCCTGTACACAGCCAGGGCCGGGTACGAAAAGAACTGGGCCGCGATCTGCCCAAGAGTGCCCTGCAGGCAGCAGAGGTTAAGGAACCAGGAGTTCAGGGTCGCAGGCTCGACACCCTGCTGTGGCATGGACACGGCTTTCGCTCCCCCGTCGCTCGTCACCTTCCAGACGGTGCCGTCTGACGCATTTTCCAGCTGTTCCGTGATCGCCTCCAGGGCGGTCTCGATGTCGGACGTTGAGACTCCTGCCGCCAAGAGGTCCGCAGCCGTCGCCCAGTCCGTCACTGGCACGTTGAGGCCGTTGGCAGGCCTGTCCAGATTCAAAATCCACGGCGTCGGCGTTCCAGCGACGGCGTCCTTCAGAAACTGCGTCGGGCGTAGCTGCACGGCGTACTGTAAAACCATATCGACGCAGGCTTCTTTTGCAGATATGCGCTGACGGAGGGTGCCTATGGTCACGGTGTGGCTCCACCGTCCCCCCGCGCGTTTGGCGGTCAGTCTGTAGAGACGTGCCGCGACCCGTCGACTGTCGCAACCTTCCGCAGAACACGCCAGTGGCACAACGGGCATATGCACGTGGATAAGGCCTTGCGGTCGCAAGGCGCGCCGCAGCGCTCGCACACATAAGACTCCGCTTGTCCGGCAGGAGGTGAGGGCTCTTCTGCCGGGACAAAGGGGTCGCAGGACACGCCGCTTCCGGCACCGTCGCGCGGGCGCGTGTCGCCAGGGCGCCCTCGCTCCGAGGGCGCGCCTACCGACAAGAGGGTCTGCATCGCTGCCCCACGTCACAAATCTCGAGCCGAGACGCTTCTTCGCAGTGAGGCCCCAAATTTCGCTACAGGAGGCGAAGCCAGCTGCCCGCACGCGAGACTCTCCAGACTGGCGCTGCGCTGCGCGTGCTGCCTCGGAGGCAAGTCGAGCACGGTGCAGCCAGCTTCGCGGCCCATGGCGCAGCTAATGAAGGAAGTGCCGCCCAAGCCTGGGGGGGGGGGCGGAAGGGCGCTTGGCGCCTCCAGCGGCATGGTGCACGTGTCCAAACAGGTGGAAGAGGGGGCGAGTCGTGTCCACGAACTTCCGCAAGTCCTCTGAGCCGTGGCTGCGGCCCCACACGCAGCCAAAAGCCTGCGCCCTGTCCAGCACCCCACGTGGGGGCGCGTGAGTGACGAGCACGTCGACGGGCGCAAGGTCCCAAACAGCAAGCCCGTCGCCGTCGCAGTGGAAGGCCATCCTTCCGCAGAGGCAGCTGGTCGGCGTCTCCGAACGAGCCGCGAGCGAGTACCCGTTAGGCAGCATACGTCCTCTACGAGGGACGAGTGCCGTCTCCAAGCTCTCTGTGAGCCCGGCGAGCGCCAGAGCTGTAGAGACCTCCTAGGGGCGGTTTTTCTGTCCCAGTTTCCAGAAGCAGTGCACGGAGTCATGGCCGCCAGCATCGAGTCCAATGTCGTGATTGCCGGGAACGAAGACCTTCTGGGCGTGCGGAAGAGCGTCGAACCAGCGCAGGAAGTCTACGAGCTCGTTCGCAGACCCAAAGTTCGTGGCATCGCCGGCGTGCACAAGGACGTCTCCGGCAGGCACGCAGAGGGAGCGATGAGCGTTGTGTGTCGGAAACTGCCACGACACGGCTCCAGCCAGGAGCGATGGGCGGGACTGAAGTCGTCAGCTCCCGCGAGCTCGGGAGGCAAAGGCAGCTACCCATGGCGGTGTGTTCGCGCGCGTGTCCACTTGCGCTGCGAAAGCTTGAGTTTCGACGCGAGTTGGCGAGCTAGCGGAAGCGGGGGGGGGGGCGCGTAACGAGTACGCTGCTCTTTCCTGGCCAACCTTTTCCACCCCTGCTTTCCGCATGCTTCCACGTCGACGCCGCACTTCTCCCGCCCTCGCGTGCGTCTCCTGGTGGTCTTCCAGGCCAGGGGCGTCGGCCTCCCCGCCCGAGAGTGCGAAAGGTTGTGCCAAATCCGAGTATTGACACAAAGGAATCAATCGCACGATGAACATCCCGGCGTCCGCTACAGGAGGGGCGGGGCTTGAAGAGAGTTGCCTCGCATATTCGGCGGCGTTGCCGGAGGTATTTGGTCCACCTCTCTGGTGGACACTGCATACCACTGCCAGCACCTACCCCGATGCTCCAAGCCCTCGCCGGCGTGAGGAGTGCGCGCGATTCATCGAGAGCCTGCCGGCGCTCGTGCCGTGCGCAGGTTGCGGCGCCCACCTTCGTGCAGAAATTGGTCAGCGCGAGGTCCTATCTGCATGCGCCAACGCAGATGCTCTGACAGACTTCTGGTGCGACATCCACAATGCTGTCAACAGACGGATTGGGAAGCCCCTTATGGATTGTTCACAGGCACGGGAAGAGTACCGGACAGTGCCAATCTGCAATGCCGTGGAGGCCCTGTCGCCCCCGCGAGCCGGGGATAATCACTCAGGGCTCCTGCTGCAGTAAGAGGAAGCAGACGTCCTCCAGAGCCAAACGCAGCGAGGCGGGCAGCTTGGCGTAGCCGGCCAGGAAGTCTCGGGCGCGCAGGCCCGCCAGGCGTCGGCACCTCCAGCCTTTCTGTTTTGCGACCCCGACGACTCCCTCGAGCGGGAGGAACGTCTTCGAGACTGACGTCCTTGGACCCACGAGCACGCTGAGTGGAGGTGCGACCACCGCGACGACGCGCGGTGGCGTCCCCTCGGTGGGCTCCAACTCTGCAGAGAGCCTGAGAGCATCCGGAAGAAAGAGAGCGCTCGCGGGCCCGCTGGCAGCCACTGCGGCGCTTGTGCCCGCTGCCCGGAGCATCGCGTCTCTGACCTGGTCCACAGAGCTCTGGCTGTGACAGGCACCCTCGAGGTGGCGCAAAAGAAATCTTGCGTCGCACTTTCCGGCGCACTGGAGCTGCAAGTTCTCTATGACGGTGCGAGCTGTGTTCGGCCTTTGCCGGTCTTTACGACGGCGCACGACCAGCCAGCTGCCGACCACCAGCTTTAACTCGAGTACGATGCAGTCCCGCACCTCTATGGCGTCGTTCGGCAGCTCCAGGGCTGCTGCCTCCGCGGCGCTCACGGTGATGGTCCGCGGCGCGTCGCCGTAGCCGCGAAACTCCTCCAGCATCTGCGCGCGCTGGACGTTGAGGAGGAGTGTGCGGGCGGTGTCAGGCGCACACGCCTTGGGCGAGGATACAAGAAAGTCGCAGGTGACGCCGAACTTGAACTTCAGGGGCGCCCAGTCGTAGGGCGCAGACAAGCTCCCAAAAATGAAACCCTCCAGCGCCTCCACGCGAGAGCCATCAGCCAACTTTGGGCGTGAGCAGACGAGACGTTGCACCGTGCTCGAGAGCGAGGGCTCGGGCCCCCAGTAGAAGCGTTTGAGGCTGGCGCATCCTGGGAGTGTGCCGTTAGCTTCACGCAAGCGAGCCCGCAGCGGGAGGTGCCGCACGTCCACACCGTTGACAAATAGAACGTCGAAAACGTAGAAGTGAGGGCCAATTCTTTCTGTGTCGTAGGCGCTGAACTCGCCGGGCGTGGTGTCGATGACGTCCTGGCTGCGCAGAGCGCGGGCCAAGAGGCCTCGCGCGCACCGCACCAGCAGCGTGCGGACACCGTCCAGCTTGACCGTCACGCATGGGTCGAGCAACTCGTCGAGCCTCTGGGCGGTGGCTGGTCTTGGCTTGGGCAGACTGTCCAAGAGCGCCTGGATGACGCGTTCTTCTTCTTCTGGAGAGGCCATGGCTCCGCAAGCCGGGCTTCAGACTCAGGGCACGGCCACGAAAAAACATTGGAAGGTAAAACCCATGGCTCGCGTTCGCGCTGCGCAAAAGCAGACTCAGTGCGCTCCCTGCGGCATCGGGACAGATGGCGAGGATGAGTGGATGCCACCCGAAGGTGCACCCCAGGAGTACGAACAGGAGGAGGGCTCTCAGGTTCGCGTCTACGGAGGTGGTGGCAACAAGTTTTCGCTGATGGCAATGATCATCTGCGCCATCGTGTCGCTCATCGCAGGCTATTTCGCTGCGAAGACAGATGCCCTAGGGCACCTGATGAGCATGTTTGGCAAGAAGGATGCAGCACAGGGTTGAGCGCTCGAGCGCGCTGGAGGGAACGGGGCAGATACGAGGCCTCGTGCACGACATTTGGCGCAATCCTAAGGGCGCGATTTCGCGCTTTTTCTCTGGGAGGGGGGCGCAGCCTGTGGAGAAGCGGCCAGCCGCCGCAGGGAGGAACGCTTCCAGGGGGGCAGATGGCGCGTTGCTCTCCAAGTCAGCCTCCAATGTCCCCGAGGAGCAGTCCGGACGCGAGGGATCTGTGTGCCTACGGCACTCCTCAAGGGCATGATGTTCTCCTGGTCGACACGTCTGCAAATGCAGTCGTGCACAGTTTGAGAGCATCACGCACTTGCACTGCAGCTTCCTGACAGAAGCGCAGAGGCAAAGCGCTCCCGGATTGCTCGTGACATTTCAATTGTGTGGTTTGATTTCGGTCCTTCATAAACGAGGAGGAGGCGGCCGGCGCTTTAAGGGGTTTGCGAAGCCCGCCTCACCCCGAAGGCGCCGCCTCGGCATATCGGCTGCGCTTTCCCTGCTGCAGCTCGAAATAGCTGGGCCGCACGTCTCTCTACAACTCGAGAACGTCTTTGGTAAAGACCTTCTTGGCGTCGGGGGATAAGACGCGCTTAAAGATGGTGTAAGCTGCGGCTAAGGTGCTCCCGCAGACGACGCGCTAAAGCGACCCTTCCAGACTTTGAATTGGCGCGGTACATGTTCTCCCTGCAAGCAGGCGGCTTCGAGACAAAACAAGACGAGGACGGCACGCGACGCCTCGTTTTGCGTCAGGTGTCGAGCGCGCACGCCTCCACCCACGCTCCAATCCGCGGGACACATCAGCTACCTCTTGCGTGGCTAGCCGCAGCCTTTCTGGAGGTCTTCCCCATGGCGCCAACGGCCATCTTCCACCACGACGGCAAGTTGTCCACCCTCGCCGTCGACATGTTAGCCTGCACAGCCGCTGGCGATATTGAACTCACATATCGGCCGCTCACAGAGGAGGTGGGCTCAGCGGGGGGGCACACGACACTCTTCTTAGGCAGCGCGCTGGCGCCGCAGTATCTCCAGTCTCTTGAACCCTGCCAGGTGCGCACACTGGCGCAGTCCGACCCGACGGTTCAATGGTGGCACGAGGGGGTGCGAAGGCAGTAGGGACGGACCGCGCAGGTATCAGCACATACAGGAAAGCGGCATGCCGCTGCGGTTCCTGTGGGTGAGCGAGGGCGGACGCGGGTCCGCTATCTCCCGTCGGAGACTGGACAATCTCCGTGCACAGGAGGTCCGCCTCGCGGGCGCCGCACATTTGGTGGTTATCCCGCAGCTCTTTGGCGAGGTTTCTGGCGTCGTCGCCATTAAGAAGCTACTCCTACGGAAGCTTGACCTCGCGCAGCGGCTCGTCCGCGACCCCGAGGCTCTCGTCCTAATCGGACAAGATGACGTGCAGCTGTGTGGTCGTTTCCTGGAGGAGCTGGAAGCGCTGCTCCGCGAGGCGCCCCAGGGCTGGAGGACGCTTCATCTCTGTGCCGGGTACATGTGGGGCCGGTCCTCGAACCGGCGAGCCCTTGACTCCAGCCTGCCCGACCTCGTTCCGGAGGATCCCGAATGGAGGGTCCCCGCGCGAGGCCGTCGAGGGCGGCGCTTTATTAACCTCTTCGCGCCGGCGTGGCCAGGGGGGCCGCTGGCTCTTCTCGTGCGCCGCGAAGGCGTGAGCACGCTTCTAGAAGATCTTGCACGCACAAAAGAGGACACGCCGGATGATGTTTCGCTCTATGAGATCGCCACCGAGCACGACTACCTGGTTCGGGGAAGCCTGCTCTGCCATGAGCGGGAACAGGGAGGATCCCAGCACGCGGCCCACCTGCAGCCGCCTCTCCTCGTCGGGGTCGCGGCGTTGTTCGTGGCTGTCTTCGCGCCGCCCCCTCGCGCCAAACTAGCAGCCATCGTGACGGCCGTGGTCGCGGGCCTGGTCCTCGTGGCGCAGCACGCTCTTAGGCGTGCTCCCCCCGCCAGCGAGGCTCCAGAGCTCGTACGCCCGCCGCTCGCTGCAGCGCGCTGCCCATCGGCCATTTGGCTCCCGCCCGCGGAGCGCGTACTACCCTGGGAGCAGTGGCTGGCGCGCCTGCAAGAGGCCGCAGAGATCGGCGGATGGGTTCCGCCGCCGCCGCTGGGAACGTCTAGTGAGGCTTTTGATTTTGCGATCCTGGAGCCCAGGCCAGAGCGGGGAGAGCGCGCATGCTGGTGGCTACCGGAGGACGTACTCTCCGTCGGTGCTCCCTGCTCCTTCCTGCCCTGCGCTTTCGCACCTGGCCATGCTGCTGCGCGCGCGGTGGCGACCGCAGTGAAGACGGCCAGGGAGTGCGGTGTGGAGGACGAGGACTACCTTGCATCACTCCCAGATGCTGTTCTTTGCGAGTGGCTGAGTGGGACGCGCGAGAAGAACTGGTCCCAGGAGGCGTCTCTCCGCGAAGCTTGCACGTCCGCCGCGCTGTCTCTGGAGGACACGCGGTTCTTTGCCCTACGGCGACGCGTTCGGGCCCGTCCTAAAGCGCTGCCCCCCACTACAAAGAGACGATAGCTCAACACCTACGCGTTCTGTCAACTTTTGGGATTATTTCGTCCGTGCTGACACCACCATCATGCCGGAAACGGGCGCGAGCACATGCACGCCAGAGACGGGCGCGAAGGCTGGGGGAGGTCTGAGCGTAACCAAGCGGAGCGGCGAGAAAGAGGCAGTCTCCTTCGACAAGATTCTTGCTCGCCTTCAGTGCCTTGGCGCGGGCTTGGCGGTAGATCCGGCGAGTGTGGCACTGAAAACTATTCGAGCGCTCGCCCCTGATATTAAGACCTCGGAACTCGATGACCTGGCGGCCGAGGCGGCCGCGGGCCTGACCTGGAACCACCCCGACTATCGCTGCCTTGCAGGCAGAGTGGCGGTCTCAAACCTCATCAAGAGCACGCCGGGGTCGTTCAGCGGGGCCATGCTTGCAGCGAAGCCCGTCCTCTGCCCAAAGTTCGTCACCTATGTCCAGGACAATGCGGCATGGCTTGACGCGGCGGTGGAGGCAGACGCTGCGGAGGACTACCGCTTCAACTACCTCGCCATCGCCACGCTGAAGCGCTCCTACCTTCTGCGGACCGCTGATGAAGGCGCCGTCTTGGAGCGCCCTAGCTACCTGTACATGCGCGTCGCAGTGGCGCTCTATTACCCGGATGCCGAGCGCATCCGCGAGTGTTTCCACGGCCTGGTTACGGGAAAGTTCACGCACGCCACACCCACGCTCGGCAACGCTGGGCGTACCCGGCAGCAGCTGGCCTCCTGCTTTCTTCTTCCCGTCTCGAGCGACTCCATCAGCGGCATATTCAAGACCCTGAGCGACTGCGCGCAGATCAGCAAATGGGGTGGAGGCATTGGTATTGACTTCACTCCGCTGCGCACGCACGGTTCGCCCATATCGGGAACTGGTGGCACCAGCAATGGGCTGCGCTACGTGCTTAAGACGTTCAACGAGGCTGCTCGCTACGTCGACCAGGGAGGAGGAAAGCGCAAGGGGGCATGGTGCGCCTACCTCGAGATCTGGCACCGCTGTGTCCTGGACTTCCTGGACATGCGCCTTCCGCAAGGGTCGGACGCATCCCGGGCGCGCGACCTCTTCTATGCTCTGTGGATCCCAGACATCTTCATGGAGCGCGTGGAGGCAGACGGGCCGTGGCTGCTGCTCTGCCCGACGGAAGGCCCTGGGCTGCACGACTGCTTTGGGGCAGCCTTCCGCAAACGGTACCTGGAACTCGAAGCGTCGCCGCCACGCAGCAGCAAGGCCCTACCTGCGCGAGAAATCTGGAAGCGCATTCTGACGGCCCAGAGGGAGACCGGAATGCCTTTCATGCTGTACAAGGACGCGGCCAATGCCAAATCCAACCAACAGCACCTGGGCGCGATCTGTTGCAGCAACCTATGCACAGAGATTCTGCAGTACTCCTCTCCGGAAGAGACGGCTGTCTGCAACCTGGCCTCCCTAGCGTTACCTGTCTTTGTCCGTGAAGGCCCGGACGTGGAGACCCTGGAAGGGGCGCGGGCGCGGTTCAATTTCGAAGGGCTTGCACGCGAAACACGCCTCCTCGTGCGGAATCTTAACGCCGCCATAGATCGTACCTTCTACCCTGTGGCGGAGGGGGCCACGTCCAACCTCCGTCACCGCCCCATAGGCATTGGCGTGCAGGGCCTGGCGGACGTTTTCCTCATGATGCACCTCCCCTACACGCATCCCATCTCTCGGGCAATAAACAGAGACATTTTCGAGCAGATCTACTACAGCGCCCTGGAGGAGTCGAACGCTCTGGCCAAGGAGAGGGGCAGCTATGAGTCCTTCGCCGGATCACCAGCCTCGAAGGGCCTCCTCCAGATGGACTTGTGGGAGGCGCACGGACACGCCCCGGACCCCAGCCTCGCACCTTCCATGCCGCTGGACTGGAAAGGGCTGCGGGAACGTATCGCGGCGCACGGGTTGCGGAACTCTCTCCTTACGGCGCCGATGCCGACGGCCTCTACCGCGCAAATTTTGGGAAACAGCGAAATGACAGAGCCTCATGTTTCGCATGTTTTCCTCAAAAAGACCCTTAGCGGAGAGTTCGTAGAGTGCAACCCCCTGCTCATCAAACGGCTAGAGAAGCTCTCTCTCTGGACGCCCCAGCTCCGCGAGAGGTTGCTGCGAGACAGAGGATCGGTCCAGGCCATGTCGGAGATTCCTGCCAAGGTGCGAGAAGTCTTTCAGACGGTGTGGGAGATGGGACAGAAGGCCGTAATACAGATGGCGGCGGACCGGGGGAGGTTTGTGGATCAGTCGCAGTCCCTGAACCTGCACTGCGACGACGAGTCGAAGATGAGCTCCATGCACTTTCATGTGTGGAAGTTGGGCCTCAAAGGCAGCTACTATCGTCGCAGTAGACCCGCTGCCCATCCGCTGGTGCCTCCCGCGGAGAGGGGCTGCGAGAGCTGCAGCGCCTAGCTGGCGGGAGCATGCCGGGACAACTCATCTTCAGTGCGTGCGCGCTCTGCTGGGCGCAGCCGCACAACCAGCACCGCACGGGAGAGGCGTGACGCGGCGCGGGAAGGGACCAAGACCTCCCAGGCCCGAACTCCGCGGTTGTCGGCTCACAGACGTGCAAAAAGGTCCGTACGACCCAGACGTGAGCCTGCAAAGGGACGGCCCGCGCGCCGCGGGAGGGCGGCGCCGCTATCGCGCCATGAGGAGGATCCGCGCTACTCGCGACTGACGCCTGGGTCCTGGGCTTCGTTCGTCTCTTCCCTGCGCGTCTCGTGCGGCCTGTCCGCTCCTCATCCTCCGTCTCGCCGTGCCGAGGGCCTCTGCGGACCTCGGCGGCTCGGGCATACTGCAGCCACTGCTCCTCGAGCAGCATGTAGCAGACCGTGACGACATCTCCCCAGGACTTCCCGCTGCGCACGAGGAGGCCTTCGAGATTCCGTGCGTTGCGCAGGACGCGCGAGCATCGGGCTCGCCGCGACCCCAGACGTGCGAGCTCCGCGGGTGCGGCCTCGTCGGTAAGGAAGCCGGGGCTCAGGCGCAGACTCCAAGTCTGCAGTCCTTCCTCGTCAAACTCAGGGACGAGTTGTAAATCGCCCGCTCCATTGTTCTCTCGCTCCCCCCGGTGCTCACTTGGCGCCCTCTCCCGACCCAGAAAGCCGGCAGCCTTGGAAGCCTTCTGCAACTGTGCGAGCACACGTCCTTCCAGGAGCTCGTCTCCCACTACGACCTTGAGTGCGGCGTCGCGGGCGGGGAGGTCCATGCGCTTCCACAGCTGGAGGGACGCCACCCCGGACGCATCCGCGGAGCTCGTGCAGTTTTCCCAAGCAAGCATGGGTGATGCGAGAGCCTGAGCCGCTCTGTGACGGAGAGACGGGATGCAGGATCTGCGCGAGTCAACTCAGGCGCGCGAAAAGCTCGACTGTCGCCCTCAGAGCCAGAGTTGCACATACTCCGTCAGGTCTGAGCCCGCGCCCCCCAACTGGGCCAGCTCCTTGAGGAGCTTCTCCCGGCCCTCAGAGTGGAAGAGGTCCCTCAGCGCTGTCTCAGGAGCGAGGCGAAGCGCTTGCGAGATCCCAGGTGCTTGGAGGCGGCACAAGTGCAGCAAGATGTCGGCGACGCAGGGACTACGCGTGTCCAGCTTTCCTCGACGGAGCGCATCGAGGATCCGGCGCCCCAGCGCGTGCGAGGCAGCCGGATGGGCGTGCTGCAGAGCGCACAGCAGAAATCGGCAGGCCTCAGGATCTGTCGACCAGGCGGGGCTGTCGTCCAGGCATGCGCTCAGCAGGCCCACGCCGTCGGAAGGACGTCCGTGGAGCAGGAGCGCTTGCCACGTGAGACTGCCGCAAGGAGTCGTGCAGGTCTCCCTCAGGAGTCGCGGGGCCCGCGGGGAAACCCACAGGCAACCCAGCGAGCTCGCGTGGCGTGACGAGATGGCATCGTGCAGCGGCGGTAGCAAGTGCCTCGGAGAGGACGATGTCGCGAGCTTCTCCACAAGACCGAGGACCTCGTCTTCTTCGCCTTCCTCGGCATCGAGAGGCGGTGGACAGGCATCGCAGAGGATGCCCCCGACGCAGAAGATGTGGGTCCCCCCTGCAGTGACCAAGGGCCCGTAGGGGATGCGACACAGCATCTACTTCGTGGAACCACGCGGCGAGTGCTTGCTCGTCTTGGAGGCACTTCGTGGGGGCGACGCGACGCTGGTCTTGGGGCTTGAGCCCTTACTTCTGCGCTCCCCAGAGTCCTTGCGTTCGCCGCTCCCAGGTCGCTCTTTGCGCCTGCTTTCGCCGCTTGCGCCGAGCGATTTCAGCATCTTGGTCATGGACTTGACGCGGCCTTCGATTGCCGCCTTCACGTGGCCATGCTCCGCCCGCGCTTCAGCGATGGACTTCTGGTAGTCAGCGATGCTCGTCGCCAGGGCGGCGAGCTCCTCCTCGACGACGGTCAGCGAGCTGTCCTGCATCCGCAGGTTCTCGCTCATGCTGGTTATTGCCTTATGCATCTTCGCGGCGTGCTTCTTCTGAGTGTTGCCTCCATCTCGAGCCGAGAGCAGGTCGTCCCAGATGGAGTCCGCGGAGGTGAGAAGCCCAAAGAGACCCTGTTGCTGACCCCGAAAGACCTCATCTGCATCCGCGACGGCCGCAAAGTGCAGGCGGCACCTGCTGGCGCATGCTTCGAAGCCTTCCAGAGCTTTTCCGTACTCATCTACTGGGGACTCGACGTCGAGCGCTGCGGCTGTGTGCTCGGTCATGCTCTGCTTTCCTTTCACCCGCCGGACGCATGGGCGCGTCTGAACGCGAGCGCGAGCTACTCGTCATCGTCCTCCAGGTCGGCCCAGCGGCTGCGGGAGCCGGCCGAGACGACCCCGACTGTTTCTGGCGGCTTCCAGGACGACAAGGCAGGCTCGCTGGCCGCAGCGACCTTGGCTCGCTCAGAAGGACAAGGCTTTGCTTGCGCGGGGTGCGCGCTTTGCAGCGTGAGTAGGGCTCTCTGGGTTGCTTCGAGACCGTGCGTAAGCAGCAGAGCCTCGACGGCGTGGGAGATAAGGGCTTCCGCCAGGAAGGTTTCTTCCCCGTTCTGGGCCATGGCGTCCACAACGCAGCCTTTCTCCTTGCCAGCGCCGGCCTGGCCTGTGCCTGGCCGCGGCGTCCATGGCGCAGCGCAGCTGCGGCCTACCTACTAAACCACGAGATGACCGAACCCGAAGGCCTCTGCAGCATTTGCTTCGAGGACATCGTTTCCAGTTCCGAGCAGGGACGCTTGCCCTGTGGCCACGTCTTTCACGCAGCTTGCGCCATTCGATGGTTCCGAACGCGCCAAAGCCGAGGTCTGTGCCCCGTCTGTCGAGAGCCACCGCCTGCTGATGACGACAACACCCCCACCGCCACGCTCGAAGACTCGGAGGTCGATGACGGGGAAGAAGACCTCACCGCACTCGTCCGCCTGGCATTGTTTGAGGAGATGAACGCGTCGTCGCCGGAGAGCCTCCACCGCCACCTCGCGCCTTGGATCTATGACCGCACGCGACCCTGCGCTCCCGCGCTGCGCAGGGGCATGGACAGTTACATGGCCAGCAGGCGGCGACACCGGGCGGCCCTTGCGTCAGGCTCTCCGTCCGCCGCGGCGCGCACAGCTCGGCAGCTCAAGAGGACTACCCGCTGGCTCTTCGCCCAGATCTACCTGTGACTGGATGTGGCGTCGCGCACCTAAGTGCCGCCTCAGTGCCTCCTGTATAAAAAGGCTCCTGCGACATCGACCATGTCTTACACTGCGTGTCGTCTGTCGGACGGGAAGTGCAAGCTCTTCTCGGGCTCGACCATCCCTTCCCTCGGCGAAGGCGTCGAGATGTGTTTCTCCTCCATGAGCGCTTGCGAAGCGTCCGTGCCCTCTTCCACACAAGTCTTCTGCCTCGGACGATCCACGGTCTTCTACGAGGGCGAAGAGCGACACGCCTGCCAGCACGGCTCTGAAGACTTCTGCCTGCCAGGCTCACCGACATTTGGGTCTCTGAAGGAATGCGAGGAGCGCTGGCCCGAGGGCAAGGCAGCCGTACCTGCGCCGGGAAGCTCCCAAGCGGCGAGTCCAACGAGCGCGCGCCGTTCACCAGCGGCACGCCGCGCGTCTTCCCCGGGGATGCCCCAGGTGCGCGCGCCCATGCACGTCATCCCTCTGCCAGGAGCGTCGACTTCCACTACGGCCGCGCCGTTCGGCGATGTGGTGTCGATTCACGTAGGGTATGCACGTGCGGACTAGCCCGTCTAGACCAAGGAGCACGTGCCAGCCGCCTCTCCTCCCAGCGGCTCCCGACGCTCGGTGTCCGAAGAGGAGGACAAACGGTCGGAAAGAGGCTCGCGGGGCGCGAGGCCGATCAGCACGGGCGGAGGGGCCGACGCCCAGCCGTCGGCCATTGGGGGGCGATACACACCCTGGTGGGCGCCGCAGGCTGCGGAGATGAGATCATCGGCTGGGAGGCGATGCAGGCCTTGGAGCTTCAGCGTCTGCGTCCACTCCCGAAGCTGCGATGCACCTTCACGCGTAACGGCGAAGAGCGCATTGGAGTAGTTGGGTGCCGCGATGCGGAACCAGCCCGCTTCGACTTCGTCAGTGGACGCCGCCTCTTCCTCGACGGTTTCCGCGATGCGAGGCCAGCCGGCGGGGTACGCTCGCCGAGAATGCAGCAGCACCGGCGCCTCAGCGTGCTTCTCCAAGACCGTACTCATGACGTGAAATCCCTCAGCATCCATGACGGCGTCGTCCTCAAGGAAGAATGCCCCTTCGCTAAGTCTGCCGGAAGGCAGGGCGTCGATGATACGCAGAAAGGAAGCTAAGCAGCCTTGCTCGCCGCCCCGGAGGTGCCTTCGCACGTGTCCTGGGGGGATGGAAAAGTCCCAGAAGGGCGAGACGGACAAGTCGGCGCACGCGCGGCCATCTGTTGCGCTCACTACTGCAAGCTCGACACCGGCGGAGGCCGCAGCCACGATAAGACGAGAGACATTCGCTGCACGATCCCTTCGGGACGGGAGATGTATGATCCTTCCGGCGTGTCTGGCCGGACGAGGGGCCGCGAAGTGCCGAAGGGAGGACTGCACAGCACAGGGCGTCCACGCGAAACGCGAAGGCAGTGCAGACAGGGCCAGAAGCAGTAGCGCTGCGATGCAGAGTGCGACTAGTATAGAGAGTGCGCCCAGCGACAAATTCCTTTTGCAGACGAGCATATTTCTCTGTGACTTGGATGTTGCCTGCGGCGCGCGCGCCCCCCTAGTGCTCAGGAGCTTGCCACACGGAAACGCCGGAGCGAGCTACGCAAGGAGCGTGGACACGATGGTCTGTTCCTTTGCGTCCAACACCACGACGACCTCAGGAACGCTGTCCGGAATTCTGCCCGCCAAGTCCCCAGAAGAGTGCTGCGCCGCTTGCGCGCAGTCGAGACTCTGCACCGCTGCTGTGCTCGAGAACGGGCAGTGCGCACTGCGGTATCGCACCAGCGCGGGCGACACGTCCACTTGGCCGGGCGCGTGGCTAATCGCTCCCCATGGTCGAGAGTCATGCCAAACAGTGAAGGACACCAGGGCGGTGAATAAGTACAACACCGTGGAGTTTGCGTGGCCATACGCTGCAGATGCCTGGCAGTGCTGCGACCTCTGTAATGCAGACTCGCGCTGTACTCAGGCGACTTACTACCAGGACGACTGCACTATGGCCAACTCCACTGATCCTCAGTGGAGTGAGTACCAAGAGGGTGCTGTCTACGTGCAGCCGTCCCAATCCGCGCTGAATCCCCAGCAGAGCGTCCGCGTGGTGCCCATTTGGGGGCGCGCGGAAAATCTGTCGGCGCCCAACAAGACCGAGAATGTGGCGGACCTTAGTCTGTGTGCCGATCAGTGTCTGGAAGACGAAGAGTGCGCTCTCGCCACCCTCGCGGCGGCGGACGAGGGCTACACATGTTCTCTCTATGCCAAGGACGCCCAGGAGCCTGTGATCCTCAAAGGCTTTAGTCCAGACAGCTCCACCATCTTCCCGGTCCGTAGTTGATGCACCTGCGTGCGCACCGCCTTGTCGCCGCGGGCACATTGCCTCGTGGCACGCCGGCATTGCTTTCGTGCGAAGCACAGCTTTCGACAAGTTACTAGCGCGAGCGCAGTGATAAGTGATAACGATGCATACTCTCCACAATCGATGGGTACGCGCCCAGCCTGCGCTGCTCAATCCTCTAAGTCCAGCGCACCGGTCTCAGCAGGGGCACAGCGCTCCTTGGTGAGGAGAAGGTCGTGCCATGCTGGCTCCACGTCACTCCCGCAAAGCAAGAGCGGCACCGCCTCCGGCGTCCCGGGAACACGCCAGCAGCATCCTCGGAAGTGCGAAACCCAGGTGGCGGGGTGCTCGGACGCGGGAAGCCAAATGGCGAGCGCCGGGCGCTTAAGCAGCACGACGACCTCGCAGCGATCAGGGTCCAGGCTCCGAGAGAGAGCGAACGCAGCAGTCGCACGGCGCGACTGCAGAATTTCGGCGGGAATGCCAGAGACCACTAGAATGCGGCTCCCTCGGTACAGAGCCCCACCATCTCCCTTGCTGTGCGCGAGGGGTACGAGGAAGGCGGGCTCCAGCTTGGAAGCTCTGATCCGACGCGGGTCTGCTCGCTCGGAGAAGGCCAGTGATTCAACCATGCAGACCCAGGACATTATGGAGGATTCACTGGTGCACGATGCGCACTTAGTTCGACTGCAGACGGCTGAGGACGACACCTTGTGCTACCTGTCCAGAGCGGCGCAAGATTTCGGTCCCTCAAACTCGCTCCTCGCGCGGCAGGCCGTGGTGTCCTACGCTCCTTTTTGCGACCAGAGTTACCGCGTTCTTGTAAATCCTAAATGGAGAGGCAAGATGCAGTGGACCTTGTAGAGTGCCTGGACGTTTGTCCCATGGACGCCGTCACTTGCGCCCAGGTGTGCGATCGCGCCGCAGCCGTGGGTGCTCGACAGCGAGGCTTGCCTTTCTATGTCCCTTTCCGCCAAGCCCCTCTGGAGGACTGGGCGACGCTCTTCCCTGGGTCACCGTCGGGCTCTAATTGGCAGGCTTACGATGCACCAAATGCTTCCTTCGCCCCCTGGGTACGGGCCACGGTTCCCTGGAGCAGTGAGTGGAATCTGGCGGCACCGCCTCTGAGCGCCACTGCGGTCCAGACCTCGAATGCGCAGTGCCACCGGATGTGCGACGCACAATCCGAGGAGATGCAGCTCTCGGTCGCGCAAGGCCTGGGCCCCCTGCCAGGCGTGTACACGGGGTGGTGGCAGGCTCCTTGGAGCCAGCTCTATGCGCCCCCGCTACTGGCCCCCGAAGCCGTGGAATTGTCCCAGCGGTTGGCCTTCGGAGAGTACCTCGAGGACGCAATGGGACCCACTTCCTCACTTGACGCGCGTCTGCCCCCATGGCAGCTCAGCCCACCTGTGGGTCTCGACAGCTTCCGAGCAAATCATATCCCCATACACGGACAGCCTGTGGCCTTTCGCCAAGCCCTCCCGACGCCTCTCCCTGCGGATCTCCGTGGCTGAGAGGGATTTTTTCTCTGTGGTTAAGAAACAAGACATGCCTGCAGCGAAGACCACATCTCCCCGCACGGCGCCAAAGTCTCCACCCGGAAAGACCAAGGGTGCGACGAAAAAGACCAAAGTCAAGGCCACGGGAACAGATCTCATCCATGCCGTGGCTGGCGTGGCAGGGGTGGACGCGAAGGTTGCGAAGACGGTGATCAACGCTCTTCCCGAGGCTCTCGTGAAGCTCCTCCAGACGCACGAGGCCGTCACGCTCCCTGGTGTGGGGACGGTGAAGCGCTCACCTTCGAAGCCAGTCTCTCCGAACGCGCCCCTGGTTCCGAAGCCGTTCTCGAAGACTGGTGAAATGGTGGCTCCCAAAGCGAAGCCGGCGAAGATCAAGATGTCACCGGCTAAGCCCTTCCGGGAAAAGGTGTTAGCCTCGCCGCCGCGGGCTTAGCTGCCTAGCTATCTCCTTCCTGCTTTACCTGCTCCAGCGTCGCGCGCAGAGCTTCCTTGAGCTCCCCGACAATCCTTTCCGAACGCCACTCCATGGACGGATCTTCTGGGCCCCAGAAGAGCGTGGAGGTCGGGAGAGTGCCTTCCGCGGTTCCGCACCAGCGTGTGACTGGGCGCAGGAAGCGTCCAATGCGTTTTGGTGAGAAGAGTTCCTCAAAGTTCCACGCCTTGCCCTGCTCTGGGTAAGCGAAACCGACGGCCGCGCAAGCACGACCCGCGCAGGTGGGTAAAGCCGTCTTTAGCCAGGCGACTGGGACCTCCTCCACATGTGCCCATAAAGACTGGCTCCCTTCCGTGGGCCACACGATGTCGAACAGGACACCTTGCATCTGGTACAGCCCAGCGCTCTGCTGCAGCCTTCTGATGAGTGCTGCCACGCATGTCTCCAGGTCAGGGTAGCTCCGCTGTGCGAAGCCGTTCCTCGCTCCAAGCATCTCTTGCATGCGTCGCAGCTGCGCTCGGATCATATAGCGGAATCCGTGGATGAAACCGCCAGATGAGAGCTGGTAGTCTAGACCGTGGGTGAGCACGCCCGAATACCAGACGCGCGGATTCTCCAGGTCTTGTCCAAAGGGGCCTGCTCTTGTGGGGAACTTGGAGTCTCGGGACCCGCACGACACCAGCTTCCCTCGGGCGCACGTGAACCCTCCCGCGTAGACCACCGAATCGAAAGGCCGCGCGCTTTCGTCTCCCTCCGCGCCACAAGCGAAGATGGCTCCCAAGTCGTCCCCTGTGCAATGGGTGTCTCCGGAAAAGTCAAGGGATGCGACGTCCACGCTCTTCAGCGCATACTGGTCGTAGAGGGCCAGGTTCTTGATGCGGACATTACCTGGATAGTGAGTCAGACACGACAGAGCAGGTCGTTTCCCCGCCAGCACGGTGCGCGCCGTCAGCCCGGAAACCTCGCGCGCCACCTCCAGCGCGGCATTCCCGCTGCCGACCACGAGGACGCGTTCGTTTCGAAAGCTGGCTTTGGGAGGTAGGTGCGGGTAGGTGTACAACTGTGCGGCCTCCCGCTCGGCGAAAGCGGTGATGCTCTCCGAAGGCTCCCGCGGTCGGTACCCTGTGCACAGCACTACCTGTTCTGCGCGCACCTTGACGCCGTCCGACAGTCCAAGAACGCAGAGGCCCGTGCTGCTCTCTGTCTCGAGCGCGACCACCTCTGAATAGTAGCGAATGGGCAGACCTGTGGCGCATGCCTCGAGGTATTGTACGAGCGCCTCGGCAGGAGGGAGATACTCCTCCGTCACTTCCCGCATGAGGAGGGGAGCGCCCAGAAGAGAATGCCAGTCGTGGCGTTGGCGGAACTCCTCGCTCCAATGAGGGCGCGTGCCGGTTTTGTTGATGCTGATCAGTCGCCGATCCCAAGGGGCCGTGCGAAAGAATGTGGCAGGGCCGGCTCCTGCCTCCAAGACAAGGATGGACGCCGCGGGGCGCGTCTCCTGGAGAAGGAGCGCCCACTGCAGTCCTGCAGGACCAGCGCCTACCACCACAAAGTCCTGCGTCTCTTGAGGATCTGGCAGAACCCTGCGCCATGACGCGCCGTAGAGGGACCAAAAAGGAGACACACACCTCTGCTGGAGGGCTCGGAAAGCGAGCAGCGCTGCAACTGCGAGCAGCGCCGCGACTGCGAGCAGCACCGCGCAGCGCCACCCTTGGTTCCTTTCGAGAGAGGCGGTCACAGACATTTACTTTTGGCGCCACGGCCTTTCTGGCCCCCTGGCCTGTGCCTATCGATGGCGCTCGCGAGCAGTAGAGCAAGACTCAGCAGCTCCCGTTCAGCCACGCATCGTTGGGGCCGTACGTGGTCTAGCCACGGCTCGGTGAAGGAGGCGAACAGCGATGGCTCCCTTTCAGTCGTGCCTCCTGGGACCGCGGCGCGCGGGGAGCGCCCCTCTCCGCCAGTCCAGAGCACTCGCGCTCACCGCGAAGGGGCTGCGCGGGGCTCCTCGTCATGTCTTGAATTTGTGCAGATGGGGATCGTAGTCATCGCTCCGGTTCTTCATAACGACCCTGTCCGTGCCGGTCAGCACTACCGTGTTGAAGTCGTCGAGCTCCTCGAAAGGCAATCGCAGGCCTGTTTCCTCGCGCACCCAGGGGTGGTGGGCGACGACAAAGCCAGGTCGGTCAGCCTGCGTCATGATGTGTCTCACCTGCACGCCAATGGACCATGCCCAGTAGCAGTCTTCTGAGTTTCCGCAGCCGTCGAAGATGTCGCCTTGACACTGAGCAAAAGCTTCCCTGTACCTTTCCAGGACTCTGGCCAGGATCCAGTGGCGCGCGGGAGCGCGCATGTACATCGTGTTCACCTCGTCCGGGAGGGCCGACTGAACAGTCGAAAGCACCCCCGCAGGACAGTGGCGTGCGAGGGGGCTGAGGGCCAGCAGGTCTACATCTGCGTAGGAGCCTCCGAGATAGTAGATGGAGGCGGCCCGGAAAAGGTCCGAGCGGATAGGTCCGTAGGGAAGCGCTCGGAAGAGGGCGGTTGCCCAGTCGCCGCAGTGCTGGCCAAGAAACTGCAGACACTCTGCGTCCCCAAAGAGAAGCAGGCGCAGATCCGGCTCAAGCTTCCTCCACATTCTGATCTTGTGCGTCGGGATCGAGCTCACGTGGTCGTAGGTGAGGATCAGTGTCGCCGCTTCGGCTCCGCCGCCGCGGGCAGGCGCGGCGCTCCCTCGAAGGAAGACGCACCCAACGAGAGCAGCGGCGACCGCTATGACTATGCAGAGAATGAGTCTCAGCCCCTGCATTGCCCTTTTTGGGATCTCAGGTATTTGCGGGAGGCGGAGGCCCACGACTCCTGTCGTAGAGGCGTCCAAGCCTCCTGACGCGTCGCGTCGCGCTCGTGCGGGCACCGCGGATCCTGGCCGTGCCTGTCTATAGCACTGCCTGGGGCAGTGATGAGTGACGACAGCCGTGTCCTCAGAGTCATGCGTTAGAGAGAAATGATCAGAAGGCTTTACGATCTCGACCCTCGTGCATCAACGAGGACGCTGCCCAGCGGGTCCCCCATCGTCCTGAATTTTGTTCTCTGGGACACATATGGGCGTCTGATAAACAACACGAGCAGTGAGGCCCATTCACAGTTCGTTGTCCGACGCTTTTTGCGGCCGAGAGACACTGTCATCGAGCTAGGAGGGGGCATAGGAACGAACTCCGTCCAGATCAACATGAAGTTGTGTAGCCAAACGAAATCTAAACATTTCGTTTTCGAGCCACAGGCCGAACTAGTGGACATCATTCGGCGAAATGCTAAGTTGCATGCCAGCAAGTTCACTGTCGTGCACGGAGTCCTAAGCAAAAAGAAAGGCTTCACTGTTCCATCCTTCTCTCCAGTCAAAAAAGACTGGATCGGAGTGAAGGCAACCTTCAAAGGAAGAGGCAGAAAGGCTCCTTCCGTGAGCACGCTGCCAATAATTCCCTCCGTTGTCGTGGCCGACTGTGAAGGCTGTCTGCTGCAGGTCTTACAAGAATTTCCAGAAATCCTCGACAGAATCCGTATGGTGTATTACGAGAACGATGGTGGAGCTGAGGTCCACAAGGGATTGCGTCGGATTCTAGCCGAGAGAGGCATGCAGCACGTCGTCAACGCTGGCGATCATCAGGTGTTTTTGCGATCGTCAAGCGGCGCCCCTGCGGGGCGTACTCGCATGCCACGCAGCGGCATGTCGAGCAGCCGTGGGCCACGCAGACGCGCATCGAGCGGTCGCGAAGCGAGTCCAGCACACAGGACTCGACCCAGAGTGCCGTAGCCTCCTCTCTGCATTCGATGAGCGAGTAGACAAAACAACGCAGAGGCCCCGTCTCTCGGCTCCGCGCGCATTGAGCACATCATTGTCGCCAGCACTTGCCGCAGTGGCGCAGACACTTCTCTCTCCGGGGCGCGTTCTTGGGAGTTCCTGCAAGTGGTACCGGCTCAACTGGGTTACGACTCCGAGCTTTGCGGAGTGGGCCTACATCTGGACGGCCTGAGAAATCTCTCGCGGAAGCCGCTGGAGCTACCGCGACGGCCACCGGTCTGGCGCGCGCCTTCGCCGCACCTGTCCGTGGACGCCGTGCGCCGCTCTGTTGGCTTCCAGTCAGCTTCCCCTTTCGCTGCGGCTCTCGACTCATTTTGCGGCCACGTTCCCCTAGGCGTGCGACGCTGCGTTGCACCGCCCGCCCCGGCCGGCCACGTCCCGGCTCTGGCGTGTCCTGGGGACGCGTCTGATAGAGGTTCGGGAGGAGCCGCGCTCCACCAGGTCAGCCCGTCCGCGACGCTGTCAGTCTCCACGTTGACGTGCCCTTCTGAGAGCCGCGCACGACCCAAACACTGCACTGCGGCTAGCAGCTGCGAGCTGAGGCTCGCCCTTCCGACGCTGCTCACTAGAACGGTCTTGCTTAGAGAGGCGCCGCGTCGCCAAACCAAGTCGATAGCCGCACTCTTTTCGAACTCGCTGTCGCCCACGCTAACGAGGATTACGTCGCGCGGAGCGTTACAGTCCTCCAGGCTCTGCTGCATTGCTCTCCTCTTGCAGATGACTGGAAGGGACTGGTCCTCCCCTAGCGAAGAGAGAAAGGTATCCCGTGAGGTCGCATGTTCGGCTGCGTAGTACACCGGGATCCTGTTCTCTGCCAGGAAGACCGCCGTGCGAGGGAGCCATCGTAGCGCGGAGAGCTCCACCCAGGGCCGCTTCGCCAGGGTCACAATCGACAGACCGTTGGACTGGCTCTGAAGGTGATGGAGGAAGCGCACGTTGACTACGTCCTGGTGTTGGAACCTCTCCTAGCTTTCTTCGAAGGCAGCCCCCGCCATGCAGTCGCGCGCCTCCGCCGCCGACAGCTCCTCCGAGGATAGCAGCGTCCCGCCCCAGTCCACAAACGCGAAGACCTCCATTGGCCACGCTTTCATTAAGACGCGATCATTTCGAGCAGAGAGAGCTAAGTCGAGAGCGACGCGACTGTCGCGCGCAGTTTCGCCAGTCCTCTCGGGTCCGTTCGCGCTTTCTTTCGCTGGGGCCGCTACCTTTTTCGCGCTCTCCCTTTGGTGCGGTTCACGCGTCCAGTGCCCGCTTCAAGACGGCGACAGCTTTCTCGAAGGTCCGCAGGTCTTGGAGCATTGCGGCATCCGAGGAGAAGACGTCCTCTGCCACCACCATGTGGGCGCCCTCTGTGAGCATGCAGTTGTCGCTGCGCGTTTGCATGTCCACGAGGCACCCTGCGCCGTCCCGTGCGACCCTCGAAGCCCCCGTGGCTCCTGAGGCAGGGGCCTCCGTTCCAAAGAGGGCGAAGAAGCGTTCCTCGTAGGAGCGGCTGTCGTTTGTGTACGCAACTGCCAGCTTCCCTTGGCCCACGAAGTGGCCCAACTCCCAACACGTCCCTGCGTCGGCGCTCACGCCCCTAAAGGGCGTGAGGTTCGCGAGGATGCTTCCGCAGTTCTCCATGAGGCCGACGTCCAGAAGGTAGATCGCCTTGGCCCGCGCAGCGTCCGAAGAGCAGTCCTCCTCGCGCAGTTTTAGGTTTCCAGGAAAGAGGCCGACGAGGCCGCTGGCTGCGCAGATGGCTTTCTTTTCCGCGGCAACGCGTGTCACTTCCTCCAGCTCGAAGAAGACCTCGTAGCCCGCAAGATACACGTTCCGCTTCCGCGGGTTTGCTGGTCCTGCTGACGACAGGGCGGAAGCATTCGTTCCGATTGCTGGCAGGCTCGGGCCGACGCTCAAACGTGCAAGTAGGGTCGGCTTGAGAAAGGACTCTGCGCGGTGGATTGTCTATGCCACAAGGACCTTGCGCGCATGCAGCTGACACTGGTCTTTTGAATCGCACCTGGACCGACTTAGCGAGAAAGGCAGCCTATGCCTCAGATCCAAAGATGATTGTGCCCCGCTCTCTCCCGAGGGTGCGGGGCATGTCCCGCCCAACTGTGGAGAGGACCTGGCGTGCGTTCTGGATGGTGGCCTGCACGCGGCTGGAGATTGCCTCCTTGGTTTCGTCCGCGTGCTCTCGAATGATGTACTCCACGTGTTCCAAGCAGCGCGCCTGCACGTGCATGCGCCCCTCCAGCTCCCAGAGCGCCTCGAGCCCGTTTGCGCGATGATCCTCCAGGTGAAGAAGGAGGCGTTCCACATCGACCGGCCGCTCTTTGGTTCCGCTCCTCGCCATGGCGCACCCAGGATGAGCAAATAGCCAAAGCAGCCACGCGGCTCGAGCCGAACGCGACGAAGCAAGAGATGGGGATTGCGCCACGCTTCTCCATTGGGCGGGTGACTCCCCAGAATTAGAGACAAATGACGACGTTGGGGAGTGTCCTTGGCGCCACCATGGACAGTGATTGCTGCTCCTGGAGCCGAGGCGCGCTTGAGCAGCATCCTGGAGACAGCGTCTTCATTCCCACAAGCAGGGGGAGTGCCAAAGCGGACAGAAGCGAATGCTGTCGGGGAGGATCACGTCGAGACTCCGCAGCCTGCTGCGGTCATGGCGGCGGCGAAGGACATCCTTTCTCCACGGTTTGGAGCCACGACCCCCCGCATGGGCACAAAAATGGCCGGGGACAAGGCCAAAAAATACGGCATGAGCCTCACCACGACCACCGCCCGCCATCAACCGCCCCATCGGACAGTCCTCCGCCGACTGCTTCAGTAACCTTCACGGGTCCCGCACCCCAGCCACCGAGGCGCTCGCCAGTGGCAGCTCCCTCGGAGTCTCTTCCTGGCAGCGGGGACTACCTGAAAGCAACCAATGCACTGCGAGGGGCGCATCCTTTGGCGCCCAGCTCGGAGCTCGAGCACCGAGCCCAGGAGACACTCGATGCGATGTGGGGCGGGTGTTCTGTGGGGGGCGCAGCCGAAACTGCTTCCTTACTCAGCTCGCAGGGCGTCAACACCCTGGCCATGTCAGGGTGCCACGAAAGCTGCGGATGGGAAAGCATCGTCACGAGCTGGGCCGCCGAGACCGGGAGCTCCGCCTGTGCCGTCGCGCATCGGGCCGCACTTTTGAACCCTGCGGCGAAGAGCGTCGGGTGTGTGAAGCGGGAAGAGGACTCCTGCATTATGGCGGTCTGTGTATACGACGCACGCCCCACGGACGAAGATGCGCTGCAGATAGCGACGGCGGGGGCCGCGCCCGCCTGCAACACCACAGCCTGCTGTGGTGCGCTGCCGTGCAAGAACACGACGTGCTGAATTTCGCCAGGGGCGCTGAGTGGCCTGTGAGTCGGCCCATGCAGGAGGTCTTCGAAAGGGTACCTGGACCAGCGCTCCGTCGGACCGGAGCTTTGGCGGAGCAACGGCGCGCTGCGAGCGCGCCCTCGCGGCCCTGAGCGAGATGGGTGATCTGCGGCGACCTTCTTTCCCCTCTATTCATCACGACCGTCCAGGCTGCTTTGAAAAACATATGTCGCGCGTGCACGTGGCGACGGGCTACGCAGCGCGTAGCCAAAACGTCGTTCTTCGACGCCGTGAGCGCCGCAAAATGCGAGCCGAGCGCGCCAGGTCTGAGCTTTCGCCGCTGCTCAATCTGGAGAGCGACTCCCTGACCGCATGCAAGGAATCGTGGAAGGGAGACTGGTTTTACTGCAGGAGGACGGGAATGTCGTGCTTCAAAACTTCCAAGGTATAACTGCCGCGGATACGACCACTGCCGTAGAAATCGTCATGCAGGAGGACTGCAACCTGGTAGCCTACGACTGCACAGGCGCGCCGGTCTGGGCGTCAAACTCGGCTAACTCGTGGTATCCGTGGTCAATCAAGTGGTTCTCGGATCCTGAACTCCATCTGCAAGCTGACGGCAACCTTGTGATTTATGCCGACGCCCTTCCGCTTGACAAAAATCCCGCGTGGGGGCCTATCTGGACAGCGTGCACGCCGGATTTTCCCAACTGGAAAAGCAGTCGGTTTTGCCAGGATGGGCTAGTGGGCGTACGCACCCGCTTCTGCAACAGATGCAAGAATGTCACTCCCGACACGTTTCGATGAGGGCAGCGCCGGGGGGGGGTCGCTGTGCGAACCCGCGGCTGGCTGCCGTGCAAGAGGCAAACGTGCGCACCCCCCCCCCCCCCCCTCTTTTCTTCTCGTCGGCGAGAGGGCAGCAACATTAATGAAGGTGCATCTTCGCGGGTCAATACCTTACACACAATGCTGTTTTTTCCCCGCGAGACACGCACGTGCAGGACAGTCCTGGCACTGATCATAGGGGGTGCGTTGCTTGCTGTTTCTCACTCCGTTGTCCAATCTGTACAGACACCGCGCGAACCGACAGCAAGGGAGCTGAAAGGCTCACGCAGTCTCAGGACAGCTTGCGCACCACGCGGATAGCCGCTCGCGGAAAAGTGCGGGTGCACAAGCTGCCATCTCGAGAGTAAGTGCGGTCCGCCGGTCCGTCTTAGATGCAGCGCCGCCGCTCCGCACGTTACTCCCATGGCGGGCGGAACACCAAAGGGCAGCCACAAATCGACGCGTCATGCAGCTGGGACTCCGGCCTAGTGCCGGCACGCGCGGGGCGGTGGCGCGGTCTTTGCCGCAGATGTGCGTGGAGAGGACAGAACCTGTCCTCCTCCAGCTCGACGGTCTTCCGCAGGGCGATGCAACTCGTTACCATGCCGAAGCAGGGCTGTATTTGCCTTTGCAAGTCCAACCCTTGTTGATGCTGGTGAAAAGGTTCTCAAGGAAGGGGGGAGGGTTTTTCAGAGAACACGTATAGTAGAGCACAAATGCTGCGGCAGCGGCGATGATGACGATCAGGAGCAGAGTCTGCAACAGGTTGTCTCCGTCGTCTCCCATTTCCGCACTTTATGTGCGCCAAGACTTCGCGAGCCTGCCGCGCAGATTAAGCTGCCGGCTCCTTGCCGAGGTATCGAGCGCGTACAAGTGAGCAAAAGGAAAGGAGAGCACGCCTTCAGCGACTTTGCGCACGAGATCTACCGACATGTCCGTCGCCTCGCTCGAGACGTGTGCGCGCCGGACGAGTCTGACTCGAGTGCGCGGTAGCACAGGGGAAGGCCGTGTTGCGTGCGCCCACGCTCGGCCCCCGTGGTCGAGAAGGACTGCCCTTTGGGGCCGTCTTGCACCTTGTCGTCAGGAGGCACCCCGCGGCCACGTAATCTACGCAAGGGTCAAAGGCCAACTTCATGGAGAGCCAAGACTTCCAATCCATAGCTACGGTGCAAGCGCTGAGTAGCCTGAAGCGCTGGACCAAAGCCAAAAACGCTGGACGCGCATCCAACATCCTCTCCACCCAGCTTTGGAACCCGCGCGCGGTCGCGGGCACCGTCACGAAGTATGCTGCAGAGACGGCCATGCTTAAAGCCGAGCGTTGGGCCAAGCTGAGCTCTGTCGAGGAGCGTGCCAGGTACATCAGTCGCGCACTGGGGCATCGGAAGCAACCGCGCGTGACAGTGTCCATGCCGAAGCTCTGCCCCCGCGGCGGTGGGAGCATCGAGGTCCTGAATGACGTCCAGGCCGTTGCCCCGCGGCTGATGACTCCTGGCGGTCCAATACGGCGTCTTATTCTGCAGATTCCCCCCGGTGCGGGTAAGACCTGCACGTATCTTGGGGTCATGGCGCAGTTTATCGGGAACGGCCATACCATTGTCGTGGTAGGCGATGACGACGTCTTCGCTGTTTTCAAGGAAGGTCTTCGGCAGTGTCCCGCGGTGGTCTACCGGCGAATGGTCGGTCCAGACGGCAAGACGCTTGCTCCGCAAGAAACCGTCTACCTCCGGGACATCAACCCGCACATGAGCGCCTTCTGCACCGTTAAAAGCCTCGGCACCAACCCCAAGCTCCAGGGCTACCCCATCAACAGCAACAAGTGCGACCCTAGTGCTCTTTCATGGCTCGACACGCGCGTCTACTTCTTCAACTTCGTCATGGCTGGTAACTGGATGCAGGCCTGGAGCGAGCAGCGCACGAACGCCAAGGGCGGGCCTGTGACGAGCATGTATCACGAGGTCAGTCCCTTTAGCAACAAGCTCCTCCTCGTGGTAGACGAGGCGCACAAACTCGGCGTCCCCAGCATGGAGCAGACCACCGAGCGTTGGAAGGCGGCGGCTGCTCTCTTTCCAAAGTACATCGCCAGCCTCGGCAAGGACAAGGGTACGAACCCCTACATCCTGGTGGGCACTGCCACGGTGAACACGACCCCGATGCCCACATTGAGCCTCTGCCTCCCGCGGGTGATTAAAGGCTTCACCGATCCGACCCTCTTCGTAGACGACGACGTGACCAAGCCGCCGCGCCTGAACCTCCACGCGTACCTTTCTCCTGCTGCCGGCTTCGTGCGGACAGCGGACAAGGTGGTGCTCAAAGGTGTGCCACCGCAAGGCGGGGAGCCAGAGAGCGTAGCGGTGTCGGTGAAGCAGCTCAAGGAGCGCCTTGTCAAATTCCGCGGCTTCACGATCGATGAGCCCCTCGCGAAGAAGGGGGCTGCCGCCGCCCCGGCCGCGGAGGACCTCGATCATCCTTGCCCCGTCTCGACGAGAGCCCTTCGAGACGCAGGGTACAGTATCTACGAGCCAATAGACACAGAAGAGAACAGGAAGCGTCTTTTGGACATCTGGGCGGGCGTCGTCTACATCGTGGACATGAGTCAAGACTTTCGCTACTACCCCACGACGAATCACCCGTACCCGACCATCCGCCCCGTCGAGCTACCTACCGAGTCACCGCAGGTGTCGCGGGAGGACTACCTCAAGCTGTTGGAGAAGCCGAAGGGGATGGCCCGCTGGACAGAAGTCTCCCAGTTCGCCGATCAGACGCTGCTCATGTCCACTGTCCAGTCCTGTCTCAGCGGAGAGCCCCTAGATCTCCTCCTCGTGGAGAGCTTGGCGCCAAAGTGGAAGGCCGTGGCGGACGACTTAATCTCCGATACGCGCCTGCGCGGGCGGACGATGATCTATCCTGGTGCTTACAATCGGAAAGGCTGTGACGACAACTACTACCTCCTACTTCTCGCGTTCTATCTCCAGGCGAAGCTGCGGCCCTTCGTGCAGAAGCACTGCCCAGGAGGGGTCAAGGAGCACCAGCTCATAACCTTGGAATCGGTCCTGCATGCGGACAGAGAGGAAGCTCGCACCGCCGCGCCCGCGATATACGTCGTGGGAGACTCGACGGAGGGCAAGCACCTAGCCGGCGAGATCGACGCACACCTCAAGGCGGGCGCAGGTGCAGTTGAGGCCGGCCGCGTCCCGCGTGCAGAAGATCTAGTGTTCATGCTCAGCACGCGCGAGTTCCGAGAGCGGCAGTACAACAGGTACAATGACGAGGTCTGCCCAGGTCCAGCCTTTGTCCCGCAGCAAGCCGCCGGAAACACCATTATCATCCTCGGCGAGGGTGGCCACAAGGCCCTGGATCTCAAGTGCACGAGCAACGGATGCATCCTCTCGACGATGCCCGGTGGCAAGTTTCAACAGACGCAGGGGCGCGTGAAGCGCAGCTGTGCCTTCAAGAAGCTCATGGACGCCACAGCGCTGTGGACGGTGAACGTACGCATCTACCTCCTCTGGGAGAGCGGAGGGCTCGCTCAAGGACCAGTAATCGACCAGGCGCTCCACTCCTTCTATGAGGCGCAGTACCAGATCATCCGCTATCTTGAGATGATCGAAGCCATGGCCGGCGTGGGATGCTCCAACTGGGAAGTCTATTCGAACTGGAAAAAAACCTTTGCTGACTTCGACGGCTATCCTCAGGGGGGGTTCAAATGCGTTCACGACGCCGACCCGGGTGAGTTGCGCGCCGCGAACCAGAGCCTCTGGGAATTTTACCGCTGCGGCGGAGGGGGGGCTGAGGCGCAGACGATAGAGCGGGGGGTGAGCGGAGACGTGTCCCCAGAGTACGTGGAGAAGAGCACCCACGGCACCTGCACCGTGGCTCCGGCTGCTGTCCTTCAGGCGCAGTCCGCGCGAGAAGCCTTGAGGGCGGCAAGTCGGGCTTTTCATACCCCAGCAGCTCTCTTCGCGGAGAAGCAGAAGCGAGAGGAGCGCAGGTTCAAGCTCGAGCATCTCCCAGCGGAGCACGAAAAGGAGACGACACCATTGCCCCGAGAGCGCAGCGTGTCGGAATTCAGTGAGCATGGTGCGCGCTCGGGGATGGGGCCGGGGAGGTCGCGGTCTCGCACTGTCTCCAGTGCGGCAGACCAAGGCGAGGTCGTCGAAGGGCACGCCGAGGAAGGAAGGCGAGGCACGAGGAGCACGGGCCCGGTGCGGGCTCGGTCCCGTACCCAGACAGCTGAGATGGAAGGCCGGCCCCGCTCCAGGACGGCTTCTGTCCGGCCTGTCGACGCCTTCAAAGCGGCTCTGCCACTAGGCCCCAAAGCCGCGCTGCAGGAGATGCGGCGCCGGACCCGCGCCGGAGTCGAACGAGCAGGGGCGATGTGGAACATTCCCCAACATCCTAGGGCACGAGGGGCTTAGAGATCGTCGGAAAATTGGTCTGATAAGTCAATAGGCAGAAGCCGTACATTCGCTTAAAGAATGATTTAATGCATTCTATACACAACTACTCCGCGCAGTGCGCTTCACAGTCTGTGGGCAGGGGGGACGCCTGCGGACAGATTTTGCCAAAGCACCCTATCTTCGCCTGACACTGCGCCACGCACTCCTTACCTGTAGGACAGTCGCGCTGCGCGATGCAAACCCCATGCTCAGGCGTCCGACGATAGCACACCAGATCTGTGCCATCTCTGCTCGCGCAGTCGACGCACTGCTTTTTTCCACGATCATGCCCACAGTACAGCTGGTCCTCCTGGGGGACTTGCATCATGCTGTTCACCGCTCCTTTAACAGGTGCTGGATTAGAGGTCTCTGCTCATAGCTTTTCCACCGATATCTCAAATGGTTCTGCAACACACAACAGTCTGGTTGGACGGCCGCGCTGAGGGTGGAAGCCCTCCTGCCTTGCGGGAGGCGAGCCTTCCTCCGGGAGCGGAGCCAATGCGCGTCAGGGTCTCGAACCTGCCCCCTGGCTCAGTCTGCGCCGTTTGGGCCGCAGACCCCCTTTCCGCGCCTACCCTTGACGCCTCCTACCACATCAAAGGCAAAGTCGAGCGCATGCCAGACCCCAAGACTTTCCCCAACATAGCTGTGCGTAAGTGCGATGAGCGTGGTCAGCTTGTCACTACGCTCGCAAACCCTTTACACGGATACGCCTCAAGACAGGGGAAGTACAGACTGCCCCCTCACGTCCACCTCCGCTGCTGGCTGGACGGCACTACCTCGCGGACCTTTACTTTCGCTCTTGCCGCCTGAGCTGTCCTCCTGCGCGACGCCGTGCGGGATGGAGCTTTGGGATCTTGATCGTCCGCCCAAGACCAAGACGAGCTGTTATGCGAGAGCAGACCGTAGTCGTGTCGCCAGAGGTCGTACCCACATAGCTCCCTCGTCAAGTGATCCTCTACTTCCCGGCCCATGATGGTAACGAAGCAGTAGCCCTTGTTCCCGCGATCTTTGTTTCGAGAAAGCGGAACGTAGAGGCTCGAGAAGGCAAGGGTAGGCAGCTTCGTGGCGAGCAGGTGCTCCACCTGCTGAGCGCTGAGAGAACATGGAAGGTTACGAAGCGTCAGCCTCCCTCCGTTTTCTTTCGCCACGCCGCGCTCCACTGGTCTGGAAGGAGTTCCTGGGGCGTCCGTCTCTTGCCCGGCGCACTCGGGAGGGAACGGCACAGGAACAAGGTAGAAGTACATCATGGCGAGGGGAGAGGGTGGAGGAGTCACCGGGGCGCGGCGGGCTCTCGGATCCAGCACGGCTAAAGAGCTAAGGGGATTCCAGCACGGCTAAAGAGCTAAGGGGGTTATTCTTTATCGCAAGCATCAGTCTGTCGGGGCATAGGTCCGCGCACACGCGGCTTTTCTCGACTCAACGACTCAGCGGGGTGCTCTGTTCGGCGAACGGCTCCGGCGTCCGCCGACGCCCCTTCCGCGCGAGGCCAAGCTCAGCCAGGGTGCCGTGCCACGGTGGCGGAGCCTCTTCCAATGCGCTTGCAATCCCGCGAAGGCTCGGACGGCGACTCTGCAGCGAAGAGCCGCGCGCTCCGCGTCGCTGTCTTGGACGCGGGAGGCGGCATCGCGAATCTGCTGCACGGTCTCGACGACGTGGAGCATAGCAGGGCGGATGGGAGTGGTGGAGTTGGCCGTCGGCGGTGTCGCGGCCGTTCCCCAAGCTGATGGGAGGGAGGCCAACAGCGCGTCGACGAGGGCAGCTTCCTCCGGAGCAGCGCCGCCGAGAGGGCGTGTGCGCAGGAGCCACCCGTCCTGCTCGGCCGGAGCCCGCGCTTCTCCAAGCTCCTCGGCGGTAGTGCCCGTCATGCTCGGCAACAGCTCCCGAGCCCAGGGCGCCAGCGCCCGGAGTGCGCGTGTTCCCGCGCTCAGGGCGCCGTCGACTTCTGCCTTCAGCTCCCCCAAGAGACGCGCTTCCACCGAGTGGCAGAAGCGCACTCTCCCGGCCTGTCTCCAAATCTTGTCCAGGCTATCATCGTAGGAGCGGAGGAGCTCGGCCCAAGCGGCCTCTACTCTCTCGTGGAGCACGGCGCTGCAAAGAGGCTCGCCAGCAGAACGGACAGCCATGCGCTTGCACCCCACCCGTTGCTGTCAAGTACCTTGGCTCTAACAAATGCCTTTGGAGGAGCGCTGTGCGGCAGCGACTGCTGTGTGGGGAGACTGTTGCTTGAACGCGCGATGGAAAGAACAGTGTCTGGACGCCGCGGCCTCTCCGCTTGTTTTCACTCAGGGCTTCGCGGAGCTCCTCGCGAGTCACCTGATGGGAATCGAGATCGAGGACGCTCTGCTGCTTGCGTGCGTGCCGGCAGACGCCTACTGGAAGCAAATCACGCGCGACACGATGGAGCGCCATCAGCGCAAGCCGTCGGAGACGCGCGAGGCGGAGGCAAACTTCGAGCACCTAGTTCGCGCGGGCTGGGAGCCGCTCAGGGCCTCGCTCGCCGCGCTTTCGGGCCTGGGTTTGGAGCCTCCACCAGCAGTCCTGCGGGGCCCAGGCCTTCTCGTCGGAGAGGCAGCACACGTCGTAGTGCTGTGGGGATTCCCGGTTCAGGCGGAGCCCACGGGGTGGGTGCAGCGCGCCCATCGAGTCGTGAGGCGGAGTGCGCGTGCGTGGGGCCGGACAGTGTGGCAGCTGCGAGCTGCTGCCATCCCAGCATCGCTCGCGGTGATCTGCTCGCTCGTGGCATCCACCGTGAGCCTCGCATCTTCGCAACTGCTCATGGGTCAGCTGCACGGCGTTGCGCGAACGCTCCTGGCCGGCGCCTTCTCGCCAAGCGTCGCCCGCCAGCTGGCGAAGGAGGGCGTGTACTACGCGAGCTTCTTCATCAAGATTCCAGGCGAGTCGTGGGAAGACCTGCGGAAAGTCCTCAGTCTCTTCCTCGTGCCCAATGTCTTGGCCCTTCTGCGGAGTCTCTTCCCGCGAGCCGCGGCGAGCAACGCCTCGACGCTTCAGCTCATGCTGGTGAGTACCGGCGAGGTTCTGCAGGAACTGGCCAGGGGCGGGCCAAAGCTCATAGGGTTCCAGCAGGACTTGGCCTCTGCCTTCACGCAACACGTTGCCGGACTGGGGTTCATCAAAGGCACAGCTGGCGGCGCCCGCGTCCGCACGGCCGCCTCCGTTGCGGCCAAGGTCAAGGGCGGTTTATTTGCCCTGCGCGATGCGGACAGCCCCGCCAAGATGTTGAGGGGCATCTTTTCTCTCGCGGGCGCCATGCTGTTCGCGTACAACGACTCCTCGGTCTTAGAGGTCGCCCGACGAGCGAATGTCATGATGAGCGACCTCGTGGCAGTGCAGGCGAAGCGCATCATGTCGGACGCGCGGCTGGCAACGCTTCACACTGAGGCGACGAAGGCGGCATGGGCTTCGGGCCGAGGCGCTCTGCTGACTTGGGATGAGGTCAGTCGTGCAGAGGCGGCAGTACTCGGAAAAGACGCGCCCGAGGCACTGGCTGGCGCGCGCGCAGTCGTGGACGCTCTTTCCAGCGGATACGTGCAGGAACTGCGCGAGGGCCTTGACGCCACCTGCGGCGACGCGCGAGTGAGGCTGGGCGTCATCGCCCGAGAATGGACGCGCACAGGAGAGCAGCTTCTCTTCCCCGCGCAGGAAATCGGGGACTCTTTGGGGAAGAAGACTGCGGCGATCGTTCGCGACATGGCCCACTGCGCAAGCTGCGCAAGGGCTGCGCCCTGGCCCAACCTCTTTGCCATGGACACATCACTTTCCTTCGAGGTCGAGCGGTTCCTCCGCGAGAGCGGGCAGCGCGCGCCCACGCCTAGCCATGGCCGCAAGCGACAGGGGGCGCAGGCGCGCCCAGCTCATCCGGAGGGAGACAGAAAGCAGCGGGAGGCCGTGCAGTAGACTAGATTCTTGTTCTGGTCGCCGAGAAGGTTGTAGTGGTTCTTGGTCTGGTCGTGATAGAGAATCATGCAGATGTCAGGCACCCGCCCTCCGAGCGGGAGCGGCTCCCAGCTCTTATGGGGCTCCGCGTCCGCGCGGTACGCCACGAGCGCGCCGACCGCTGCACCCTTGCTCGCAGACATGGACGCCAGCAGCGCCAGAAGGAGACTGTGGCAGCCCCAGACCCTGGCCGACACAACGCGTGCGCGCAGGTCTTCCAGTGTGGCGCAGGGCGGCAAACCCTCCGCTAGGCTGATGTCTTCGTCCGTCTGGCGGAGGGCTTCCACCCCAAGTTGTTCCGCGGCGCGCACGCGCATCTCCAGCGAGGAAGGTCGGCGCGCCCCATCTGGCTCACCGCTCGTGGCCCATAGCCAATGTGCTGCGCACTCAAAGAGGCACTCTCCCACTTGACCGCCGCAGTCAGCCCGCAGCAAAGTCGGCAGCAGCCCCGAAGGATACCAGTGGGGTTGCTGCAAGGCAATCCTCTGCCGGGGGGACAGCTTCGCTCGCTTGTGGCGAGAAGAAGGAGGAAGGCTCGGCGCCATGGCACATGCGCCTCAAGAGGCTGTCGCAGACGCTCTGCTTGGGCCTGTGCGCACCACTTATCGCGCTTTGTACGGCCGCAAGTGAGGTACGCGCAGCCCTGAGTTTGTGCGATGCTTAGCCTTCGCCTGGCGACTCGCGGCCGCCGCTTCCTGAGCCTGGGCCACGGGGGTCGGCACCCTCTCTTCAGGCACCTGGGCCAGCTCCCGACGGACGGGGGCCTCAGCCGCTTCTCTGTGCGCAGCCAGCAGGGGAAGCCCAGGGACGTCCGCGCCCTCCTCTGCCCCGCTTCCTCCGCCCAAGGCCCTCATGAGCGAGGAGGCCAAGGAACTGGGATCCAGCCCGCTCATGAACTTCCCCCCACTTGCGGCAGCGGCCCCAAATTGGCCGAGCTGCGAGAGCAGGCCGCTCTTTTCCTCCTGTTGCGCCTCTTGGGCCGTCGTTTGCGCCGTCGCCTGCGGCGCCCCCACCTGCGGCGCCATCATCTGGGGCGCCACCATTTGCGGCGCCACCATCTGCGGCGCCACCATCTGCGGCGCCACCATCTGCGGGGCGAGATAACCTGGATGGACAAATCCAGTATGAGGGTACGAAGGGTACGGAGCAGCAGCTGGCGCTTGACCCGAGAAAAAGCTGAAAGGGTGGCTCCAGTTGGTCGCAGAAGCCATGAAGGCGGCCGGGGCCGCAGTCGGGGCCGCTGCTGGATGGGCTGCTCCTGGGATCTGGCTAGGTGTCTGCGGGGCGCTCCCCCCCCAGAGCATCCTCGTAATTTCCTCAGCGTCGCCTGGAGGCTCACCTCCTCGCGACAGCGCATCGTAGATCTTCTTACCAGTCAAGCCCGCCGCACCCAGGCCCACGCCCCCCAAAGCCACTTTCAACCACCAGTCTCGACTCCCGGGAGGCGCCTGTGTGGTAAGCCATTCCTTGAAGTTATTGACACCCCAGGCGGCCTCGTCGCCGACCTTCTTTGGAGACTTCGAGATCACCTTTTCTAACACCTCTGCATCTGGGGCAGGTGCCTGCGCGCTCTTCGCGATCGCCGTGACTTCCCGTTCTGCTCGCTGATGCAGCTCCTGGCCCACGTCCTTGGAGTTTGGAAAAAGTGCCAACAAAACTAGAATCCTGGCGAAGCAAACCACATAGCGAGCGAAGAGAAAGATGGCTGCTGCCGCACGGTCCTTGTCCTCACGATTTCTGGCCACGCTGGCCTCCCACAGCTTCATTCCCACAACTGCGGGCGCGGTTGTTTCTGTTGGGTTCGTGACCTGCAGGCGGGCGAGCGTGTCACGGACATTCTGCGCCTTCACATGAAGGCTGGACTTACTTGGGCTTTCTTGCGGACTATTTTCGAGCTGGCTACGCAGGGCGCGAAGGGCAAGCGACTTCGCGGCCTCGACAGTGTCCTCGGCGCGCCCGCGCTGCTTGGTTCCACGCCCCGATAGACCCTCAAGGAGCCTTGTGATGGCCTCAACTCGGAGGGGCTGGTTGGCCGCAATCGCCTGGATCTGAGCGGCCTCCTGTCGCACGGCCGCCTCGCCCAGGTAGTGACCTAGAACCTTCTTGTATTCGTTTAGGACCTCCTCCTGGTCGCGCACTCCTATATAGCTGCTGAGGACCTTCGCGATGTCGGAAGTCGTGTCGGCCTCGATAGACTCCTGGACGAACTTTTCGACGTTCCGTGCTATATCTCTGTCCAACGTCTGTGGCTTGGTAAGGACGACTTGGGGGACTGTTCGCCCAGCTTCACCCGCCAGGCCAAAATTTTCAAGTACCTTCTGCTTCCCGTACTCCGTTATGCGCGAATAGCCTTCCTTCATGGCCTTCTTCGAGTATTTCCCTACTAGGTTAGAGGTGGAAGATGTCCCTCGCAGCAGGACTTCTGCGTCTTTCATTTGCTCACCAGAGAGCCTGTGGCCGAGTCCCGACTGAATGGCTGTCTGAAGAACCGTCGTGGTCGGCGCGCCTGCGCCCAGGGTACCTCGCACGAGGGAAGCAGTCGTCAGGAGGTTTTGGGCCCGCGTGGGTTCGCGCTCGCGCGCGGCCTCAGCATCGAGCCAGTAGGTCTCCGCCTTTTCTTCGGCTTTTCGAATAGGGAGTCTTGGAATGGGTGGTATGCGCGCCTCTGCAGCCGCCTTGACATTGCGGACTTCCCCTTCCACCATCTCGTGCGCCGACGCTGCCAAGCCGCGCGCTCTGCCCAGGACGCTCTCGGCGACCCGAGTCAGGGTGCGGTAGATGAGGTCGTCCTGGTTGGAGAGGGCAAAAGTTTGCAGGATGCGAGCGCCTGCGTTGACAATGCCAAACTCTTTCTTCTGGTCCGCGGCCATCTCCTCGCGTAAGGAAACCACGCCCTTCCCTTTTTCGAGCACCCACTTGGCTACAGCGTACTGGGCTCTGGGGTCCCACAAGCTCCGCTTCCCTTCTCTATCGAGCCGGGCTCGCTCATCCTTCCAGCTCTCGGTGCCCGACCATACGGCGCCCTTGCTCGCCAGCAAGCCGCCAGCGTCCTGTCCATACGACGTGGCTATTTCAAGGTCGACGAGGGCCTTCGCCATGGCCGTCGTGGTCTCGGCCTCCCGCAGGTCGGAGACAGAGGACATCACCGACAGGAGCCCTCGGACGCTGGGAGTGGCCAGGAGGGTTTCTGCTACACCCCTGCGTTTGCGCGACAGGGCGCTCTCTGTAGGAGAGTTGGCGAGGCGCACGAGAGCCCTTGCGGGAGACGTGACCACGGAGGCCACGCTTGATAAGTGCCTAAAGGGTCGGCCAGTGGTGGGCTCGACCTGTTTGAGGTCAAGAGCAGTTCGTCCGCCTCGCAGTTGCTGCAAAGCGTCGCTGGCTTGTTTTAATGCGGCCTCCTCGCTGAGGGAGGTCTCGGCGGGTTCTGGACTGTTGGGCTGGAAGGCGCCCCCACTTTTGGCGAGTCTCATAGACATGTGCTTTGCTTCCTCGGCGTCGACTGACTTCGCCTTCTCACGCGCCTTAGTTGCGCTGTCACCCCCAGCGCCATCATAGGCACCCCCGCTTTCGACGAGTCGCGTCGCATCCCTTACCGCCGCGGCTCGTCGCTCTGCCGTGCCCAGGTCGCGGTCCCCTCGCAGAATGCGAGGAAACAGCTGCGCGGCGCAAAGACCTGAGGCTAGGCTAGCGGCATCCCGCACCTGTACGTCGGCCTGACGCCGCGCCTCCTCCGTGGAGGAGTTTCCGCGCGCGGAGAGGCCCGTGCTGAGAGCTCTCTGACACGCGAGGGCTGCTGCGTTGCCCTCGGCGGGGCAGTTCTTGCCAAGGTCCAGCCGGCCGCTGCCGCCGCTGGACTCGCCCTGCAGGGCCCGGAGGCTTCCTGAGCAAGTACCCTGCTGGCACTGGGCGAACCCCTGATGGTGCCAGGTCGCTACGTTCTGTATGTCCGTCTCGAGGGCTGCCGTGGTGTTCTGTCGCCAGGCGGCTTGTGCTAGAAAGTCTTTGCACGATTCTGCGAGCTGACGTTCGCAACGCTCTTCGCCGAAGGCCGCGAGGTAGCAGGAGAGCAGACACGCGAGGCGTGTCTGTGCAAGCATAGAATCGGCGGCCGCGGCGGCGTACTTCTGCAGACGGACCTGGAGTTCCGAACTGTCCAGGCCAGACTCAGCGGGCAGCGTCACCCAGACCTGCTCGGCGAACACGGTGTAGAGGCGCTGGGAGAGCTGAACGCGCTCCGTGGAGTGCACGACCAGGGAGAGGAGATCTGCAGCCATGTAGGTTTGGTGGATGAGCAGTCGATACGCGTCCTCCATGGCCCCCAGTGCCAACGCTCGAATCGTCTCCAAGACACCAGGACCCTGCGCGAAAAAGGGCAGCGCCGAGCAGCCGGTCGCCTGGGCCTCCAGCCTAGCTTTCTCACTCTCTTCCGCGGAGACCTTTGGTGCGACACTCAGCCATGCCAGAGTCTGCGTTGCACATTTCTGGCGCGCCGACGTCGCGCTCATGATGTATCCTTCACTGATTTTCATGACCAGTCATTCTGACGTGCGAGGCTGGTCAAAAGAAAGCCTCTACGTACTTCTCGACGGGCCGCCGGCAGAGCGGGCACGGCGCGCAGTGGGAGAAGCGCACGGCACACTCCACGCAGACCTGTGAGTGGCCGCAGGGATCGGCCACGGTCATGTTGCAGTCTGCCGCGAGACAAATGCAGCACTGTCCGCGCAAAGGGCCAGCAGCCGGCAGGTCGGGGTGGGCAACCAGAAGGGTGCACTCGATCGGCACGGAAAGGTGCTGTTCATCGCCCGTGACGACGGTCACCCTTCCGGCGCAGTGTGCGCTCGCCTCCACCAGCCGCGCCGCCTGGCCGTTGAGTTCCTTTCGGCTCCGCAGGCTGTGAAGCAGGACGTAACCTTTCCGAGGGGTCTCTGGAGCGGATACCAGGTTTTGTTCCTGCACCGCGAGCGAGCCTGCCGGCAGACCTTCCAGGGCCACCTGAAACCGCCGCGAGCTCCCGCTAGGTTCCTTGGAGATGCGGCCGTAGCGTCCATTGAAGACGGGTTGCTTCTGGAGACCAATGATCCGCACCCGCGTGCCCAGGGGGCGTCGTTTTGCATCGCGTCGCTCTCCGCAAAGCAAATCTCCGGCCTCACGCAGGAAGTGGCCTAGGTCGCGGAGCTCCTCATCGTCCGTGAGCAGACTCCCTGAGAGAAACGAGCCCAAAGGCCCCGTGTGAGATGCCCGGCCTTCTTCCTCCGAAGTCATCCGCGCGACAGGTCAACGAGGAACAGCGACCGTCAGTCGGTCCGTTTCTTCTGCCAGAGAAATTGGCATTGACCAGGGCCCACGCCACTGACCGCGTACCGTCAGGTACCCCGTCTACCAGAGGGACGAGCACCTGCTCGCCGACCCTTGCTGCACACTCTTCTTCTCGCAGCTTCGTTGGAAGAGACCGCCCTTCCTCCTGCAGCCAGATAGTGACGCACGCCTCCCGTCCCACTGGCGCGCAAAGCGTGCCCTCGAGCCACGTCGTTGGCCGAAAGTACGTCGGCTGCCCGACGCGACTGCGTAGGGGGCGCCTACGCCTCCCCGCGGCCATGGCTGACTTATCTCCTTTCGCCACTTCGCGCAGCGAATTTCCTGAAAGCCATCATGGACGCGCGGCTCTTCTGGGCCGCGTGGGGACCACTCTGCGTTTGGCGGCGGCGGCACGCACAGCGCATGCGACGCCTCGCGCGAGTCGAGGCTCGCGCCTGGGCCTTCCAGGTCGCGCTGCAAGAGAAAGTCCTCGCGGCCTGGCGCGCGGAGGTCTCTCAACGTTTTGGCGCTCTCCTCCCTCTCTATCTTCCTCTAACACTGAGCTCTTGGCCAGTGCTGGCGCCCGTTTGGGCTGCCCCTGTCTCTTGGGAAGCAGGATTTGTTCTCGCGTTCGAAGTCGCCGACGACGCCGACGACGCCGACGACCCGTCTCCACCCATGCTCCTTGATGTGCCCTGGGCAGAGGTGGCGGGACGCTTGGGCAGATGAGGAGAGGGCGAGGGCATGTGGAGAACTAGTCGGTCGCCGCGCAGATGCACGAGCCACAGGCCTTCTGCAAGCCGTAGGGCACGCCAGCTCATTGTTTTCCACTGCTTTTCCGAGAAGGGGAGTCTTGCGACAGGGGAGGCAGCGTTGCCCCAACGCTGACTGCCTCCTGAGCAGAGGGGACGCCGTAAGCGCGGGCGACTAGGATTGGCCCCCTCAGGTCGAGTCCCAGAGCCCTCAGCGGGGGCACCCGCCTGCTGCAAAATAAAAAACACACCAGAAAGGGCATGGGTAACGCCGGAGCGTCTGGTAGAACTGACGGTACGCCGCGCCCTCTTCATGGCTCACAAACTCTTGTTGGCCCACAGTCTCTCTGGTTCGACATTCGCGAATCCACGGTCCCTGCTGCAGGGCGCGGCGTCTTTACGAAGAGGGCGTTCGCAAAGGGCGATATCGTCATGCAGGCGCCTATATTCTCGTACTCGGCCGATGACGTCAAGCGAGGTAGCAGGATCAGAGAGTACCAGGGCACAAGCGGAGAGGTCGCGTTTCTCTGCTTTGACTACCAGGGTCTGGTCAACACTGCAAATGACCCAAGCATGAATAATCTGCGAGCGCAATGGCGCCTCAAGGATGAGATATCACAGTTCGTTGCCTTGAGAGACATCCACCCTGGGGAGGAGCTGTTCCAGGGCTACACTTCTCCGGAAGTCTTGAATTGAGGTACCCGCCGAGAGGGCTGCCCGCCAATGCTGACGACTGACGACTGCCCCTGACGAGCCCTGGGCCTTTGTGGAGCGCGGGGTGGGCCTGCTCACGTCTGCCCGATCCTTTCCCAGAATGCGAGTCTTTCCCAGGAGAAACTGCGCTGTACAAATGTCGGCTTCTACATGTCTGCAGAACTTCTCCAATGCCTCGTCATCCTGTGCAAAGGGGCACGGTCTAGCCGTGGACGAAATGGGCAGTGCCATGCTCCCGTCTCCCGAGGCGGCCTGTGGTCCGGCCTACGATCCAGCGGCCCTCGAAGATGTGGACGCGCGCGGACGAGCGCACCAGTACTATGGTGCTGGAAACTGCGCGGACCTGGCCGCACAGATGGTCTGCGCCAGTCAGGCGCTGGCTAAGGACCCATCGAGACAGGAGGCTTGCTTCTGCGCCATCGTGCAGGCTTGCACTGCCCAGTCTGTTGTGCACCTCGCCGAGAGGCCCGGCCGGAATAATTTGTCCTCCTCAACAAACGAGAAGTGATGGGACGGGGACTGGAACTCGACACTATGAACCTCGAAGGGCGTCGCGCCGTCGGGATACTGGTCATCTTTGTCGTCGTTTTGATCGTGGGTAACGTGAGTAAATTCTTGGGAAGCGGTTGAGCTGCGTGGGTGCCTTTTGGCGCGCGCTTGGTGCGGCTCTTGTAAATGCATCCACAGCGCCGCGGCCAGCAAGGCGCCGCCCTCTGCGCTTTAGAGGCCCCAAATGCCGCGCGCCTCGAGGAGATGAGACAAGAGTGCGTCACGGACTGGATGACGAAGATGAGCCAGCCCCGGGCCTGCGTTCAGCATTTCTCAGGAGTGGCTTCTGGGGGCTGCTCAGCGGCCGAGCTCCGAGACGCTTGCGAGGAGGTCTCTGCCAAGTTTCGAGTACGTGACGCAGAGAAGCTCTGCGAGGGTCTGCAGCAAGCCCACCAAGCCTTCTGGCCTTCCTTCTGGGCGTCGCAGACGTGATGATTTCGGTATCTCATTTTCCTCCGGAAGGCGTCAGGCAAGCGGCGTCCTATAGTGTAGCAAACCGGGGCGGTAAGCAAAGCAGCAGCATGGCCGCGGAAGTCGCGCGCCCCTGGGGAGGGTTCCAGACGCCTGCCTTTCTGCCGAGCGTCGGAGCGATCAAGCTCCTTCGCGTGGACCCGTCCCAGCGTCTCTCCCTGCAGCGTCATGCGGAGAGGAGTGAGCACTGGGTCGTCTTGGTCGGCGAGGTGGTGGCCACCGTCGACGGAGTGGAGCGCCTACTCCGCAGGGGTGAGCACCTCGAGGTGCCCCAAGATGCCTGGCATAGACTGGCCAATGCCAGCGATTCTGTGACGGCCGTGCTGGCCGAAGTCCAGGTCGGAGAATACGCGACCGCAACGGCAGCGGAGGAAGACATCGAAAGGTCTCAGGACGACTATGGCCGAGCTTGAGGAGGCGTCTGCGCCCGTAGCTCCCACTCATCAAACAAGGCTCGCATGCTGCGCGACTCGGCACTCCCCTGCCCCCTGCGAGCGCTCTCCTGGTCGGACCCGACGGCTGCTGGGGCAAAGGGCACCTGTTCTCAGCCAGCCCATGTGCTCGCTAAATCTCTCGAGAACCGGTGCAAGGATGCCAAGGACACAGTAGAGCACGTCGAATGCTTGGCTGGACTTGGCGCCTCTTGCGAGGCGTGGCGGGATCTTGGAGCCTGCAGCAGTTCGCCGGACACGGCGGCCGCCTGCACGCGCGAAGCGGACTTCGTGCAGGCGGTGCGACAGGCAGGAGGCGCCGGCGAGGGCCTCACGTGCTTCGCAGAAGGTGCCTGCGCGACTAAGGGCAGGGAAACCGTTTCTCATGTGCTTGGAGGGCTCGGGGTCGGCTCTGCTCCAGGATGCAACTGCTTCATCCGGAGTTCCCACCGACTCCCGACCATCTTGGTCGTGCTGGCCGTCTGCATTCTCTGTCTGGGCTTTGGTTTTGGTATGCGCAAGCTCGCGTGTGGGGACGTCGCCTCTCCTTCGAGTTGACACAAAGAATCGCTTCGCAGGCCATGTCGTGGAATCCAAGCGGCAAGACGAAAATGGAGACCTGCGAGAACTTGTCTCCAGTTTCTCTTCTGTTGGTGCTAGGCACGCTCTTGCCAGCCCCCCTCCTGCACGTCCATCTTCTTCCTTTCCTCGCCCATTGGGGCATGCAATGCGAACGCTGCAAGTGCATGTGGAAGGCTCCTGCGAGCCATTGCTCACTCGCTTGGCAGCAGCGCGGCGATGGTACGCTCTGTCTGCCCTGCCATCGCCAAAGTCCTTCATTGCAGCTGCGGTGGCAAGCTTGGCGATCCAGGCGCACGAGGTTCGGCGCGTAAGGCCCAGAGTCTCGTCCACGCCTGCGACAAAGACAATGTCTGAGAAAAACGCCCCGCTCATGGCCCAATCCGTCTCCTCGCGGAGAGAACATGAAGCCCGTATGAGAGCGGAAGCGGAAAGGGCGTACGAGCGAAGAGGTCGACCGGACTCTTTCAGCGCTTCGGAGCGGCTTCTGCGAGCGCACAGACAGTCCCTGTTGTCCTGGTGGGACAGACCCATCACCGATTTAGGGCAGCCCTTCGTCAGAGGCTGGAGGAGGTTCCGAGCCCGAAGTCCCAAGACATCACGACAGGTGGGATCCGCAGCACGTGTGGCTGGTCGAGTCGGCCTCAATGCCCTCAGCTTCATGACTCTCATGTCGGGGTACCCAACGTACTACTGGTAGTGAAGAAGAGGGGGCGCTCTGCAACGCCGGAATGTGCAGCCCTCGGCATCTGTGCCGTGGCTGCGCCCCCACGCAGTCGAGAGGCAGGGCTTGTGCGACACGAGAGTGAGCCCCTGCGTACCGCCGCGCAGCCGGATGACGTCGTTACCGGCCGGGAGGGCGACCGCGCACACATCGGTACCCAGATCCCCCGGGAGGTATTCCCTGTCCTCTCCCGTGCGCGCCCCTCCGTTTTCATGAAACCGTAGTCCTTCTTCATTGTGCTAGGGAGCGCCTGCAGTCCCCGACATGGGCAGTATGTCTAGGAGGCCGGGTCCTCTTCGCCATGCTGATGGAACGGACCCTGAGACCAGTGTGCACGCGCCCCTCGCGGATTTTCCGCCTGGACCCAGCTCAGCCCGCGCTCAAGAATCGTCTGCCGCAGGAGATGGTCCAGGGGGGCTATAGGGCCGTCGTCGCGGCATCCTGTTTCGGGGACGCTCGCGAGTAGCGCCTCCACGGCGCTGGCGGAGAGAAGGTAGGCATGCGCGCAGAGAGGCGGGACGGGCTTGGCGGAGTAGCACCAGCCAAGGTACGCGACGTCGACCTTCTCACGCATGGCCTCGTCCACAGCCTCACGAGCGGTCGGCAGGGCCGGCACAGCATCGCCCTCGAAGATGAGGGTGAAGGGGGAGGCCCGCCTCTTTGCCTCCTCCCACACTGCACGGTGGGCGAGCGTGATCCCCCTTTCGTGCGCGGGCCGACGCAGAGATTCCCGGCGCGCGCATGGTTCGGTGAAGACGCCTGGGAACTCTTCCAGCACCAGCGGGTGCAGTACCCTCCGGAGCGCAGGCAGAGTCGGGCCAGCTCCTATCACGGCGACCAGGCCAGGAGCGGTGATATCGGGGGCGTCGCCGTAGAGACGCATCTTTGTCAGGGGTGAGAAGACGACGTTCGTCGCGGCAATCTATTCGCTCGATCGGAGAGCGCTGGGAATCGCTACTGGCCTCGGATCCGTTTAACGGCCCGTGCCCTATGCGCCCCCCCCCCCGTCGTGGGCTGCTCTACTCTCATTTCGGCTGGAGCTCGTGACCAACTTTCTTGTCATTCACCAGCAGATTCAATTCTTTGCGGAGAGATTGGAGGTGAGCTCGCGCGGACCCAGCATTCGTTGTAAAGGGCGTCGGAGTGACATCATTCAGAACTGCAAGCTGATCCCTGACTGAGCACGGGCTGCTCTCTTCTGTCTTTATCCCCGGCGTCCGATGCTTTGGCCCCTGGAAGACTTTCTCCTGCAGAAAGTGCTCACAGGCAGGAGGCAACCGCGTACCGTGCGCAGGGGTGTACCACAGCTCTTTATCGGGGCTCACGGCAAACTTGAGGTAGGCATCGCCGTACTTTTGCCCGTATGCTGAGCAGACTGCGCTCCCCATGCAGGTGCTCCATGGCGTCATGGCCTGCGAGGCGAGGAACGGCACCTTCTCGCGCACGCTCGCGGCCAAGTCTCCTATCTCGTTCCCCGTCTGGTCGGCTCCTGCTCGCGTGGCGGGGCCCAAGAGGCAACATGCGTTGTGTGTGGCATCGGTGAAGCCGTGCTGTACTCGCGGGTTCTGTGCCACTTTTGTGCCGAAACAGAGGTCGCGAAGGACAGCCGCGTCGGCAGAGGCAGTCATGCGCTTTTTCGCATATGTCAGGGATTCTGCGTGGAAAGTCGTGCCCCTTCACTGAGGCTTGTCCCGCTCTGCACCTCAGTCCCCTTCACCAGATTCGTGCAAGTGCGGACGATCCGGGAGATCTCAGCCTCCGAGAAAGGGTGCCGCGTGTCCCCCGCGTAAGCCCTCGCGAGACCGTGTCCAAGGAGAAACGTCGCCAAATCCTCCCCGCCCGGCATGGAAATCTCAGCGATTATGCGACCGTACTTGTCCGTACCATGCGTTTTGAGTCCGCAGACCTCGCCGTCGCAGCGGTGACGAACCAAGTCGCGCACGGCGGTGGCCGCCGCTTTCTCGTCGGCGCCACGCCCCCGCATCTCGGGGCAGTCCACGCCTTTCACACGGACGTTGCACTTCCAAAGCTCTCCCGCAAGGCTACAGAGCACAGTGAGTGTGTCGCCGTCGTAGACGTTCACCACGCGCCCAAGACCACCTTCTGGCCTCGGCTCCCACCCTCCATACGCGGCCGGATCCGCGGCGCGTAGCTTCTCTTCGATGCAGGGCGTGTGCGGAGGGGCCAGCGGCTTAACTTCGCGGCTGTTGGGCGAAGGTGGTGCTGTCGTCTTCGAGGATGACGCGCCCATGTTTCTCGACTTTCCTCATGGCGCCAGGAAGAGCGCGGCTCCCCCTGCCGCGGAGAGGTCGCAAGACCTTGAACAAAGGCCAGAAGCCATGGCGCAGGGTGGGACAATCTCGGTCCTGGTCGTCGGTGCGCCCGCCCTGCGCGAGAGGTGTCTCAGCCGTCTGGGCAGTCTTCTCGGCAGCCACGACCGCGTCACAGTAACCTGGTGTCCAAGGCATGAGGAAGCCCCAGCATTCGCAGCCGGGGAGTGGGACTACGTCTTCCATGTGCGGGAACGCTCGCCTAAGCGAAGTCCGCGGCGAAGTCCGCGGCGAAGTCCGCGACGAAGTCCGCGACGAAGTCCGCGGCCCTCCGTACCCTCAGGGGAGGAAGCCGATACTGAGCACTAGCGCTTTTTGAGACCACTCTCTCTTTCCAGCACCCCCGCTCCCGCGAGAAGCGCAAGCAGGAACAAGCCATACAGCACTACCACAGCCGCTGCACAAAGCGACGGCGACTCGCGCATCTTCGTCTTTATGTAAGCGGCCCTCCTGAACGGATCTTCTGTTGAGGCGTCGCACCGAGCTTCACGCGGCAATCCTTAAAGCGAGCCCCCCTAGCCGCGGCTGACCGTCAGAGAACGCACGTCGCGTCGGCACCAAAGGCGCTGCGTGAGCGAAGCAGACGGGGGCGAGCGCTTCACGATAGGTCGTCAAGTCGTCGCTCGTCACGTTCAGCCGCCAGTCCAGCCGCTGCAGAAGCGCTTCCTCCAGTCTGCGGGTCTCACGTGCTGGTATCCCCGCTAGCCTGCTGTGCGTGGCGGCATCGTGATGATCGTCGAGGAGAAACTTGACGCTCGCCCACAAGCAGGCCGCCATCATGCGGTGGATTGTGAGATGCGTGACGGTCGTCGGGGCCCCGGAGCGGTCAAGGCGATCGAGGTAGACCAGGGCCACCAGGAAGACGGGTTCGATTTCCTCGAACCTCAGACCGCTCGCCAGTCGGAGCAGGTATGCGTTCAGACCAATGCCCGGGCGATACGTGGACTGGAAGGGACTCACGACGCTTCCCTGCGGCACCTCCTGCGCCGCGCCCACGGCCGCCCACTGCTCGCAAACGCACGCCACCCCAGTCAGCATCGCCATCAGGTCTTCCTGCCGCCCTCCCGACATGGATCCGCCCGCACGGTCGCACCGCGGTTCAGGAGTGCCGAGATGGCTGCGAAGGTGCGCGCGCGCTTCATCTTCTCCATCTTCACCCCCCTTTTCATTCCCGGCACCTTCGCACAGCGCGCTTCCCCTCTCTCCTGCACCTATGACCATTTTGTTTTCTGCCCGTGAAGCAAAATCCTACCATGTCGCTCCAGGCGTGCACCCCGTGCGGCGACGGCTCAAAAGGAGAGCTTTGTTGCACGGAGGATAACAGTGGTTTGAATGGCAAGGCCTGCACGGAAGGCTACCTCTGCGGAGCCGGGGGCAGGTGTACACAGTCCAAGGGGAACTTTCAGGAGACGTGTAGCAACGCCAACCAAGTGCTGTGCAATCCAGACTATCCTGGCCTGGTGTGCACGTCCCTTGGGGCCCCGCCTGGGACAGAGTGGTGCAACTGCGTTTCCGACAAAGGCAGCGCAGGGAAGGCCTGTGGTCCACGCACTGTCTGCGCAGGAGACATCGCCCCCGCTCCAATGGGCGGAGGAGCGGGCCCGCCAAAGGCTGGAGCACCGAAGGCTGGAGCGCCAAAGGCGGGAGCGCCATTTGGAGGAACAACGAAAGGCTGTAACATCTCCACGGCCCCTCCATCGGCTCAGGGCGTCTGCGCGAATGCAGCAAACAACTGTCCGACTGGGGAGCAGAACTTCTGTACCACAACGGATGCCAGCGGGGCTGTAATCGGGTGCACCAACGCGACCAAAAACGTGTGCCCACCCGGCTCGAATCTATGCCCGTGCTTGGCCTGAGCGAAGAGCCCTCGGCAAGATGAGCCGCGCTCGAGAATCGCGCACATCTGAACTTTGTAGAGGACGTCGAACCTTCCCGGACGTTCTTTGCGCTCGCAGCCTGTCTAAGCTGTCGCGCGGCTGCATCTCGAAGGCGCAGCACGGCCGCCGGAGGCGTGGTCAGCGAGCGGGGGCCGCAACGCGACTGTGTTCTTTGCTGAGCAGCTTCTTGGCTCCGAGCCGGCGCAGCACGTATGCCTGACGCTGGCACACCTGACCCGACAGTGGATCACCAGGGACAAGAAACGGGATGTCTGACACTGAGAGTCTTCCAGCGTCGTCTACGTGCCTCCACGACCTTCGAGACGTGCCCACCCCGCAACTCCTCCGGAGATACGCGGAGGGGCACAAGAGCCTTGCCCTCATACGCGCTCTGCTTTTCCGCAGCCTGCGCGGAGAGCTCTCCACGATGGCCCCAGGTCTGCGCGATTCGCTAGCTTCCGAATTCGAGGCGCTATCGGAGACGCTGGGCTTCACATCGTCCAACGAATGTGACACAGCGCGTGAGCGCCTCGAGCGCCTCCTCAAGGAACTCTGCGGCTCTGGCGCTGCGATGCACGCGGCGGAGGACGTGGGAGACGTGGTTGTCGTGAGAGGGACGGACGGCAGGGCGGTGGCGCCGGATGCTTCTCCCGCATCCGGCTCTTGGAACTCGTTCGAGCAGTTCGCCGAGCACCCGACGATTGCCGTCCGACGCCCGCGGCCCAAGGTGATTGTGAAGAAAATTCTCACGGGAGAGGTCGAGCAGAAGGACTTGCAGAAGCGGCTTCGAGACGAGATGGATAACTGGGCGCTCCTCGCTGCTGCTGACGTGGCTCCGACGATCTATGGCGTACGGACTTTTACTCACAAGTTGCCGGACAAGTCCGAAGTCGAGCTCATCACAGCTGTCCCACGGAAGTACAGCCTCAGTTTGGATGCATTTCTCAAGGGCAAAGGATGGCGCACCGACGCCGAGGTGCGGGGCGCCTGCTCCAGAGTCGTTGATCTTTGCTTCCGCGTGGCGGATGTGGGCTTCTGCCACCTCGACATCAAGTACGGGAACATCGTCCTCGATGAGCACCCGCTGGAGGTGAGGCTGATAGACTTCGATCCTCAGTACATGCGTGACGTGGCTCAGGATGCTCCGCTTCTGCCGCGCCTCGTGAGCCTGCTCTCCCTCTCGTCCCTCTCAGAGGCCTGCAACGTTCTGCGTCTCTACTATGTCCTCCTCATGATCGCCTTCATGGCGATGACGTCCAAGCGCCGACAGCTCCGAGCGCTGGCACAAGACGCTCCTCAACACGGTGTGGCCGCGAACTTTCAGAAGGCACGGAGCACTTTTCTGAACGCTCTCTCTGAGCTTGGAGGACCGTTCTCTATCTTCTTTACTGATCCAGAGCTGGCAACGTCTGGTCTGATGACGTTGGTGGCCGACCGCATGTACAATTACGACCTTTTCTCAGCAAAAATGGTGGCAGATTCCCATGTCGCGTCCCAGGATGCGCGGAAGAGGCTGCGGGCGGCAGCCAACGCGCTGGCCTCCGGCGGCGGAAAGTATGCGCACGCCGTTTTGCGTGCGGAGTACAAAGCAGCCAAGCAGAATAGGGACTCGATCCGGCGCGACGCGCTGATGGCCCACCTGCTGAAGGCCCTGCAGGAGCAGACACACAGCTCGCTGGCGACTGGTCGTCCCCCGACCGTACGCGGTGTCCCCTTCACAGAAACCTCCTCCTCCCCTGGGCAGCGGCGGCACTTCCAGTCCCTCGAGTACTCTCTGGTCTGTCACACCCCTCTCCTGCAGGGCGTTCGCACCCTCTCGGCGGCCGCCGTGCGGCCTGCATCCCTGAAGCAGAGTCTGAGCCCAGAAGAGCACACGAAGCTCCGCGAGGAGGCGCTCCGTCGGCACCGCTCGGCGAAGAGGACGACCAGCGAAACCGCTGTCCGCAACAAACATGGAGAGTCTGGCCATTCGGACGGCAGCGCCCTCCCCTGAAGAGGGTGAGCGGCGCCGCGACGTGTCCAGTTGGTTCTTCAGTCCCACCTACGTCGCCCTGGCAAGCACGGCCAGCCTCACCCTGCGCGCCTCTCCTAGGGGAACGCAGGGCCTTTTCGCACTTCGTCCCATGGCTCGGAAACACGTGGCCTGCTACTACCCTGCCGTTGTGCGGCGTGCTGGCCTCGGTGACGACACACATGCTCTGACAGTCTACACGGAGAAGAGACAGACTCCTTCGAAAGCCTTCGTGTGTGATGTACCGCTCAATGCGGACCAGGACCTGCTGCTACCGCGCTGGCGCAACAAGCCCGTCCTCGGCCACCTCGCCTGTGCGCCCGAGCCTGGGCAAGCGCCCAACGCCCACGTGGCGCCGCTCACGGTCAGCCGACCGCAGCCAGGAGACCTCCACTACCTCCCCATTGTTATTGATTCTGGAGTGCAAGCTGGCGAAGAAATCCTGGTCGACTTCCCGCGCCCCGCCTGTGGAGAAGGGCCCGCCGCCTACGCGTTGAGTGGGCCGTGTGCGGTGTCGCCAGGGACTCGTCCCACTCCAGAGAGCTTCGCCCTAGCGCGCAGCCTCCTCTCCTGAGGGAAATGGAAATGGAAAGGCGCTTCGGGATTCTTGTCCTGGGACTCGTACTCGCCGTGCTCGCCACATTGGCGCTTCTTTTTGGCGCCTTGCACGCCTTCGTGCCCCTGCCGCTCGCACGGGTTCCGCTCGCTTGCAAGGGCTCCTTTCGAACGCGGGGCGGCGGTGCTCTCACGGGGGACACTGCTCTCTCCTGGGTCATCAACGCCTGGGGCGCGCGCACCGAGCGCGTACCCTTCTACGTCTCTTACAGCTCCGGACGTCTCGAGAGCGTTCCGGACAGTCAGACAACGCTGCGGCAGGCCCTCGCCGCGGCCATCTCCCTCCCTCTCGTCTACGGCCGCGGCGTGGCGGAGGCGTCGCCCCACAAGGCAGGAGAGGGGCTTGGGGGCCATGCCTTGCAAGGCTCGCTGGGCGCCTACACTGGCATCTTCTGGGACGAGTCCTCCAGGGCCCTCCTCGGGTTCGAGCTCGCTCGGGCGGCTCTTGTGCCAGGGGACCTGACCACGCTGCTTCTATCCTTCTCCTATGTCCTGCGAGGGTCCCAGATCGACACGGGGGATGGGCCAGTCACGCTCGCAGCAGCGGTGCGGACCGACTGCGGCGACGCCTCCGAACGTGTGGCCTCCGTGGATGGTTCACTGAAGTTCGTCGTGCGACCCGCATCAGTAGCGAAGGGGAGTCGCGCGGTCGAAACCATTGGGTGCACCTTCCAGCGCGGAGGCGGTCACGGAAGGCTCGAGATCACAGCTTCCCTGCAGGAGGCGGTCGAGGTCATACCTGGCGCAGAGCTGGCCTCACCGCGCGCGACCTGTAGCGTCTCGTACGGCGGGAAGCCCATGCTTTCGCACGGGAAGGGGCTCGTTATGCGGTCCGCGAGGGGGCACTCCCCGCAGGGGCGCTGGGAGCGCCTCCTCGATGACCTCTCGGCGGTACCGCCCGGCCTGGAAAGAGTGCGCGCGTGCAATATACTTTCGCCGACTGAGGACGCGTGCTACCTCTTCCGCTCTCCCCCGGCGCGCGTGAAGGAGCGATTTGGGACTCTGCGCATGGATGCGGGTGCGAAATACGCCTGGCGCGGCCCCGACCACAGACTAGACAAGACCTCTGCCTGGACTCTCGAGGCCTCTACGAAAGGGCCTCTCGCGATGCCCGGGGGGCCGCTCCTTGTGCCCAGCAGCCTCCAGCTAAAGCGTGGTTCGACGAGCATTCAAGTCTCGATTGACGCCAGCAGACATGCGTTTGCGAGCTTCGTGGACATCACAGGCAATGCGGTCGTCGTGGCCGTTGCTCACGACAGGGACGGGTCCGCCTTCCCTGTTTTGTGGCGCGGCTTCTGCTCGTCCGAAGCCTACAGCACGAACCTCCAGGCGGCCCAGCCGCCTGGCTTCGTCGCTCCGTTTCGGGTCACGCATGTCTGGAAAGTCGTATTCGTTGTCTTTGCCTGCGCAGCGCTCGGCGTTCTAGCAGTCTGGCTAGCTGCGCGCGAGGCACGGTCCGCCCCCAAAGACAATTCGTAACAGGTTGCTCTCTGGAGGGCGCCTCGCAGCGCAGAGCTCACTCACTTCGTGGCCGCTCATGGAAAGTGATGCGTGCGGAGACCTTGAACTTTTTAGCGCTTCTTGCGGTCGTCTTTGCCGTCGGGGGTCTCATCGTCGGCCTACGGGCTCTGTGCCCCCCCCAGCCCGGGCAGGCGCGCGAGCTGGGAACCTGGGCCATCGTGTGTACCCACCACAAAGAGGACACGAGCTGGATGAAGCAAGTTCTCTCGGCTTACCCTGACATCCGGCTCGTCGTTTACGAGTGCGGAGTGAGCACTGCGCCAGAGAGCAACGGGCGACTTCAACTGCGAGACAAGCGCGAATCACTGGTCGATGCCGGCGCCTTCTACGCGTATTTCGACTACGCAGTGCGCGACTATGGGGCCTTTCCCGACCACGTCGTGCTGCTGCACGGTCACGATCTTTCGCCCCACCAGCTCTTTAGCGTCGTCGAGATCATCGCCTGGCTACGGGGAATCATCCAGTGGCATCCACACCCGCCTTCGTATATCAACCTCGGAGAGTACGTCTTTAGGGACTGGGTGGCGCCGCGCGACGGGGACGGCGGCATGGTGGACATGCTGAGACGTACACAGAATGGCCATGACGCGCTCTCCGCCATGGGGTGCCTGGACCCGCCCAATGTGCTCTGCGAGTTGAACGCGGGGCAGGTCTACCTGGCCCGCAAGCGTTTGCTGGCTCGTTCGCCATTGTACTGGGAAGCGCTTCGCGACCTCACGATCAAAGGGAGCTTTCGCTTGCGGGAGGGTGAGCCGCGGGATTATGTGCTGGAGGGCGCCCTGCACCACATCTTCGGCGAGCCATGGGTGCGTCCTTACGTCGAGGAACGGCTTGAGGCCTGGATAGACAATGAAGAGAACAGAGAACGGGACGACTTTGCCAACGAGTTGCTCTGCCTAGCCGACGAAGCGGGCCTCGACATCCGCTCGGGACTCGCACAGAGAAAGCGCAACAAGCAGCTCCTTTTTGGGGACGCCTGACGGCGACCGGCCAGATCAGCGTCCAGCAATCCGTGACGCCCAGCAACGAGCAGAGAAAAGAGCGCAGTCCGCCCCTTCTCCGGCCATGGCTGCTCTGCCACGGGAGCTTCTGGCGCGTGTGCTCGCCAAACGACCTGTGACGGTGCAGCCCCTCGCGAGAGGCCTCTGGATCCTGGCCCTTCTCCGGCTTCCCCGGGAGAATCTCCTGAGACTCTGTGCTCTGGTCTTCTATGCTGCACTCGCGGAGATGTGTCAGGGGTGCCCAGATCGTGGACTGCTCGCGGAGGCGGCTGCGTTCTGCCACACCGTGGCTGAGGGTGAGAGGCGATTGCCTGCGCTCCGCGCGGCCCAGTGTCCAGCCCTCACCGCCCAGCTTGCCTGCCTGACGAGTTCGCCCGCCGTGCTGTTGGCGCTTCTCGCCGAGCTGTTTGCTGATGACTTTTCTCCGAGTCGGACGGCGGTATTTGGGGACACCCGGCTCCAAAACGACACCGTCGCCCTCACGCACCCCGCCGGAAATCTTACCTACGACGCCCTCGGAGTCCATCTCTCATTCGCCTCTCCCGCAGACACCGTGGCCAAACTTGATGTGGCCCTCCGCGCTTCTCGCACTTCCCTCAGATGACCTCCCAATCGTCCTCGCGGCGCGCTCCAGGATCCTCTTTGGCGTCGTCGGAGAAGCTCCGCTGCCAACTGGCGGAGCTCCCCGGACTGCTCGCACACTTTTGAGGTTCTTCCTTTTGGGAGACGGGTGACGGCGCCGCGGAGGGTCCTTGGGTGTCTTCTCGCGGAGCAAGGGGCGACAGCGGCGGCGGCGGCAGCGTCTCTTCGCAGCCTTCCAGAGCGACGGTCGTCGCGCATGCCCCTGCCTCCCAACCTACAGAGGCAGGCGCCTCCAAGAGCCTCTCTCCCGGTGGGTCTGCGCAAGCCTTGCTTGCCGAACCTTCCAGCATCGTCACCTGTGGGGGCGGCCCCGCACAAAAGGACGGGCACGGCCTGGGACTGGAGTGGGCGCAGCCTCCTTGATGAGAGGGGCTCGCGCTCAGACTCGGCGCGCACCCTCGCGCGTCGCAGCTGGTTGCCAGCCCATTTCCTAGCTCGAGATTGGGCTCCGGCTCTACCCGCGAGGCCGGAGACCCACCCAAGGCGATGCTCGGGAGGAGGTCGCCTACAGGGCAATCCAGAAACTCAGCCAGGCTTTCAAGCCGCTCTCGCACATTGGATTCAGCCGAATCGACCATACTCCTTTCCCACTTTGTTCTACGTCCAAGTCGACTGTATGCTGCGGGAAGCAGCGGACTGCCTCGCCGCTCGTCCTTCGCGTGAAGCGCCTACTCAGGGGGCTCCTGACGGGGTGGGGGGTCGGGACAACGACCCAGCACCCCTCCTCACTTGAGCAGCAAGATTCGGAATCCGGTAGCGCGTAAGACGAATTTGTGGAGATAGAGAGAGTCTCTGCCGCATCCAGAGTCTTTTTTTTGGCGGTGGCACCCAGCGAGGAGCCGCAGACCGCCCGTATGACAGCCTGGACAACGTGTTCACAGAGGGAGGTGCACGAGTTCCTGCACATGGCAAGCGCTTCCGTGAGTTCAGCCTCTGGCACTCTCTTTGGCTACCTGTGGCGTGCTACCGCCCGCGTACGGCCGCGCAGTTCGCACATAGCTCACAAGGCCAGGTCGCAAAAAAAAGGAAAGGAAAAGAAGAATGCCCCGGTCGCCAGCGGCAAGAGCGAAAGGGAAGAAATTCTACCCAGGCGAGAAGGTCGAGTCCACGTACCAGAAGCATGCGGACGGGTCGCCTAAGATGGTGTCGGCCGCCAGGCAGGCGAGCCTCCTGAACAACCCCGCGATGATAAGGTTCATCAATGAGCAGCCCGAAGGCACGCCCTTTCAGGCAGCCCCAAGAAAGGGTTCGCCTGAGTACAAGGCGGCGATGAAGGCGATTAAAGGCGCCCGCGTAGCACGCGCCCGCGACAAGAAGGTTAGATCTAGGTCTGGTTCGCCCTCCGCTTCCGGGAAGACCAAACGGAAACGGCCAAAGTCCCCTAGAAAAAGGTCACGTAGCCCGTCCAAAAGCACCAGGAGGTGAGATGCGATCGCAGGCACGGCTGTATCTTCAAGGAAACAGGGTCACGGCCGGCTGCCGTGCCTAAGCCCACGGGACCTTCGTCCCCGTTTAAGGAGAGACCAGTAAGCAGCGAGGAGGGTGCGGCCACGGCGGCCGTGCCGACTGTCAAGAGGAGCGCGCGCGTGGGATCTACTGTCGAGACGTCTTGCAGTATAGCATTCATCTCTCAGCACCACTTCGACCGCAAAAAACTCGTCCTCCCGTCCGAAGCAAGGAAGCTCCACCACAAGGCTTCCGCAAGCGTCACGAGCGCTTTTCCGACCATCTGCATCTGCACAGCCCGCAGTCTTCGCCTTGTCCCGGGCTTTGCGTCGTTCGCCGCCCCTCGTTTTGCCCAGGCGGGTGTACGGATTCCATCCCTCGCACGCCCTTGGTCTGTTGCTGCCCAGGCCTCCTTGAGGAAAGCCAGGAAAGTTATCGCGTGCGACGCGTGGAGTGCCGTGATGTGGCCGGCTGCAAGGCTTCTGGCCTGAGCTCGCGTGCAGCGCGGCCAGGGCGACGCGGTGCTCTTGGCAAGGGTAGGGAGCTGGGACAGACCCCACACGTCCAGGGTCACGCGCAGTCTCCTCGAAAGCGCCCGTAAATAGAATCTGAGAGCTTCCGACCGGTTCACTTCCGACCTGCGCGTGAGAATGAGGTAGAAGATGGAGACCGCCGCTACTTCCAGTGTAAGGGTTGAGCGAAGCTGTCTGCCCATCTGCGGCCGCCTCCTAGTGGCGCGCCCCAACGTCTCCGTGCCGAGCGCCCAGACCATTGCGATCACAATGCGCGTTGCGACCAGATTAAAGTCTAGCTCCATGGCTGCAGTTGGGAGCGCTGCTCAGCGCAGAGAGCACGGGTGCCACTTGGGAGTACGAGAATAGATCCAGCGACTTGTGAGCTCCCCGCCTCTCTCTCGGCCTTGTTGACAGGCGCGCGATCGATCTTTCATTGTGAGTCACCTGAGATGCGACATCGCGGTCGCGCAGCTTGCTCTTCCGCCGTGGAGTCCACACCAGCGGGGTCGAAGTATTCGTCCTCGGCGCGGTCCGGCGAGGATGGTCGTTCGAGCTCGATGTCCGTGAGTGTCCAGTCGGGTTCTGCCAGGGAGGGCCTCTCCTTGATGCGCAGGCGAGACATCACGGACTCCCAGAGGCGAATGTTCGTCTGGAACTCATTTATCTTCGTGACGACGACTGACAGCGTAGGGGTCGCCAGGTGGACTAAGGATGACAATGTGGACTCCACAAGAAGGTCCGTAACGCACGCCACCAAGTGGCCTGCAAGCAGGGGGGGCGGCACGGTGGATGCAACGAACACGCCCGTAGCTACGGATGCGAGCTTCTGCGACGTGCGACAGACGAAGTTCTTCGAGTCCTCCCGACAGCCTTCCCGGGCGTACGTGGCAACTTCGCTGAGTGTCCGAAGCACTTCTGTCAGGATGCACGCATGCAGAGCGTTCTTGTAGACGCCACCTACGACGAACCGTAGACAGCGCGCAGGTGTGCACCCCGAGAGCAGGAAGAACAACGAGGCCGAGGCGGCGACTCCAGCTCGGATGAGGGCACCCGAGACTCGCAAGGAGGAACACAGACCAGGGAGAATGGTGCAAACCTTCTGGAGGAAGCAAAGCTGGTTTTCCAAGTCCAGATGCAGGACGTTGAAAAAGTGTGCTACCTTTCCTCCCAGGGTTGCGCATGCACCAGCACTTCGCAAGAGCGTCCAAAGAGTCGACGCCTCACTCGCCCCCACGGCTACGGCACACGCGAGCGTTCTTTGCTCTTCTACAAAAACCAGGTCCTCGCCCCCGCCCGCCTCAGCGTCCACCAAGGCGGCACCGTCCGCAACGGGGTCCTTCGCCGCCACGGGCAAGAATTCTTCCCGCGTCTCTATCTCGGTATCCTCATCGTCTCGCATTTGTATAAGGAGCCCCGTCTGACTGCGCAAAAGCGGGGGACGTTGCTCGACCTCTCCACCCGACGGGGGCGCGGGACCGTGGCCAGTGCAGGGCTGACCGTCGCCGTCCATGCGGCGCGGCGCTACTCGTCCTCTCCCTTGCTAGTCCTGCAGACGACCGCTTGTCCTCCACGAGGTCGCACGCGGCACTGGCTCTAGTTGGTGTGAAGCACCGGGACATGCTGGAGATGTCGTCCCCACCTCCAAGTACGGGAACTCGAGCATTCTCTCTGTGAGTTCTCCGTCGGGCGCCAACTATTCGGCCTCGCGCAATTACCCTGCATGCTGGAATTCAATCTGGGTTACGCACTGGCTGTTTTGCCAAGGTAGTCCTGCTTCGTAGCCGTTCGGCTGTGCGACTAGTGCGCCGCGCGGCACTGAAGCGATGAGGCGAGCAGGACGGTCTCCGTAGGCGGTGCTTCCCGCTGAGTAGACCTGCCATTCTCTGTTCTGCGCTTCGGAGCTCTGCACCAGGTGACCTGCAGGCCCGTCAGCTGGGCCACCTGACGTCTGTGTGCCACGGGCGGCTCGAGGTTGTATCCTTGCGTTTGACCCGTGAGAAAGTTGATGATGTGCATCAAGCCACCTCCGTGAGAGAAACGTGCAGTTTTGTCCCTCCAGACACGCGGCAAAGGCCATTCGTGCTGTTGCAAGAGATTTGCTGGAGCACACTCGGGCACGTCGGTCCGTAATGCTAGCGCTACCCATTCCTCGACGTCATCGTCATCTGCACTGTTCAAGTGCCACCAGCATTGTGAGGCATACTCCTTGGGAGTGAGGGCCTCCTCAACCACCCCGTGGAAGACATTCACACGAAGGTATGTCAAGCGAATGGCGCGCGCGGGTCCCTCCAAAAGCGGCACCAAGGCCGCGTCGAATGCGGGCATGTTAGACCGGTATATCTGCAGCCTGCTGAGAAATTGCCAAAATGGTGTCCCTAGTGACTGCCCAATGAGGATTCGAAGAGTTTGTGTGTCTTTGACGTGGAGCGATCGAAGGCCAGCGTCGTCCTCGCGATCAAACATTCTCCGTAGCACGCTCACAGTCTCTTCAATGCGCGGCTGCTGGCTCGGATCCTCCACGGAGGAGGCCTCCAGAAGAGAAGCCGTCGGCCGCCTCGGTGGGCACTGTAATGCGGTTTCGTGTCGGTCTCTGAAATTTCTGTTTGGCGCAAGGGGCTGCGGATCATCCTCAAGGTAGCGACCCACGACAGGCTGTCCTCGCTGCAGACGGCCAGGTTCCCCCAGAGGGGAAGGCATCGTCTCCAGAAACCAGGCGCCGCCAGTCGTGCGCCCTACCTCAGATCTCTCCGTGTGCTCTCTGCCGCTGTGCATCAGCGTTAAGGCAGATGGCCCTCGTCGCGCCGACCGTCTGTGCGTGGTTTGTCTGCGGTCTATCGTTCCGCCGACAGAGGGTGGGGCGTGTGCGCGCGTTTCTTGCGTCCGTGTGTTTCCGTCGGGTCGCCTCGAGTGCACTCCTGGTTGCGAAATGGCACGGTAAGCGGCTGCGCCAGCCAGCGCAGCAACAACCAAACTCAAGCGCTGCTTGGGCGTCATCCGCTGCCAAGCGGGTTTTTTCAGTCGCGCGCATTTGCTCGGCGCGGTGCCTGCGGACTAAGCGTCGGATAGACCCTCATTGGAAAGAATGGATCACTGTCCAGTGTTCGTGGCAGGGACCTCAGAGGAGGAGTATGCACGGAGCGTCCTAGCGCTCTCGCCGCTTCTGGACCCCGAGCACATCCACAGAGTGCGCTGCGAGAGGAAAGCACCTGGCTGGTACGGAGCGCTAGCCTGCAACCAGCTCATCTGCCGGGAGGCCATCAAGCACTTCGATTCCCACCCCGCCAGAGGGCGGGAGATCTACATGTCGCTTGAGGCCCAGGCGCGCCCGGCTCTCCGGTTTTCTTTGCCGCGTCTTCGCGAGGTCGTGGAAGCCTTTCGTCAGGGGGACGAGGACATGGTGCACGTGAGTGTGGTGCCGCTGCCATTCCTGGGGGCGCCTCGCACCCACGTTCGCTCGCACATCTACCGCCAGCACTGGTCGGCGGTCCAGTTCAGCACCGCGCTGCTCTGCAGCCGAGCTTTTGCGGAGAAAATCCAGCGCCGCAGGTTGGAGGACATCAATAGAGCTTTTGATGTCCTCCTCGCAGCCGAAGGCCACAGCAAATTCGTCATGTATCCAGCTGCGTTCATGCGGGGCCCGGGCCAATCTCGGGCGTCAAGCTGCCTGCAGTTGGACATCGTGCGGCCTATCATGGGTAACGTGCACGTCTTTGTCCTTGGGGAGTTCCTCTGCCACTATTCCGTGACCTTTGGGGTCCTTCTGCTAGTCATGATCGTGGGTGCCGTCGCTTGGCGCCTCGCGCGGCGAGTTTAGGGCAGGTGGGCGCAGGTGAACGTCGCAGTTCTTCGCAGATCGCGGGGTCTCGTCGCGCCTTCGCGCGCTCTGCGACCAGGCGCATCGCTTCCCGGTCTTTGCGCAGGATTCGCCGCGCAGTGGGTCCGTGCGGAGGTGCACTCCAGGAATCGTTTTGGACAGACCAGCGCGCGGCGCCAGGCTTCTCAAGGCGGCTGCGACATCGCAGCCGCCTGTCTCTTGAAAGCTGCCAGCGCATCAGCATTCCTGGTCTCCTCCGTATCTTTGCAGGCGAGCATGACGACCTCGACGGCTTCTCCTTGGGCGCAGGCCGTGTTGCCCTGTCGCAGCACCCTTCCAGCGGCTTGGCTGAACTGGGTTGGAGTGATCAGCGTCGTGAGGAAAATAATCCGACGACTCGATGGCAAGTCCACGCCCAGTACTTCAGGCACGCAAAGGAGAGAGGCCAGGCGTCCCCGCTCCCATGCGAGAAGGGTTCGTTCTTGCTCCCTCGGGGGGCCGTGCAGAACGCCCACCTGTTCATTCTCCTTGAGGAACTCTGCGTGCACGGCCAGCAGCAGTTCCGCTGGACAGACGATGAGGGTCGGCACCGCCCTCCCTCGCAGGAGGGCGAGCGTCGCCCCTATCTTGCTGCTCGTCAGGGAGGGCCCTGGCCCCTTGGCGGCGCACAAATTTGCGAGGGAGCACCAGTTGGGAGGAGCGTGCCGGCAGACTGGACAGGGCGCGTCGGACGCCAGCAGAGGCGGTAGGCACGCCGCGCACACGGCGTGGCCGCAACATGCCACGTCAAACGCGGAAGCCTCCTCGAAGCAGACCGGGCATTCCACCGCCGAAAGCTCGCGGAGGCGCACCAGCTGCTGGGACAGGTATCCGTAGGCACCCAGGATGCCGTTGCGCTTCGTCCAGAGACTCGCCAGCCTCGTCCTGCTCTCGGGCAAACTGTGGTACGAAAGCGGGCGCTCGGACGCCTGCAGCCGCTGGCGCAAACTGGCAACGGCAGTTTCTCCGAGCTTGTGCCCTATCTCTTCGAGAAGGACCGCCGGCGCCGGGCACCTGACCAGCAACGCCAGAACATCTTCCTGGAAGGTATCATTTGCCTCCGCGAGCCGATCAAGAATGCTCCGCCAGACCTCTCGCTGGTAGTCGGCTGCCCGCCGAGAGGGGTGGTTCCGAGGAGGGAATATGAGAGTCCGTAGGACTTCCCGCGGCGCTGCGCCCATGCGCAGTGCCGACTCGTAGGCTCCGCGTTCCAGAGGAGAGATGGCCACCTCGTGGACGCGAAAGTTCGCCCGCGGCAACGCACCCGCACAAACGTCAGAGGGCACGTCGATGACGGTGCTCCAGACGATGTCCTCGTCGAGGTTGAAGCACTGCGCAAGACGACTGCCTGTTGCTTCACGATCGAGGGTGCCAGACAGGCCCAGGACTGGGACCCGCGGCCACGCACTCAAGGCGCTGTTCATCGCCTTATCGGCAAGGTGCGCTTCGTCGAGGATGAGCAGGTCGGGCGCGGGAAAGAATGTCGGGTCGGCCAGCGCAGAGGCGTTTCTCAGGAGGAATGTGCGGGGTACAATCCAAAGCTGCTGCGGCGAGCGACCCTGTTCCGCTCGCGCGCGGGAAAGACACTCCCGCCCCTTTTCGAGCGCGACTGCCCGCGCGCCTAGCCGGCCGGCCTCGCGCACCCACTGCCGGCAGCAGGCGGCAGTCGCCACACACACCGCGAAGCGCCCCAGTGCAACGGCGGCGGCCACCAAAGTCTTCCCTTTGCCTGGGGCGGCGTGGACAAGGCAGATGGGCCTCGGAAGCGTCGCCACGGCGTCGAAGTGAGCACCCAGGCCGCACCTGCGCGCGAGCGTTTTGCAGCTGGTTACGCTTCCTTCCAGTAGCCATAGGCAGTGTGCCGCCACGGCAGCTTGCCAGGGGCGGAGCCTGACGCAGCCAAGGCGTAGGGCGGGGTCCTCGAGGTCTGTGCTCGTCGCGAACAGGCGGCGCAGGTGCTCTCGTCGGGCCTTGAGCTCCCAGGCCACCGCGCTCAACGCCGGGTCGCGACTCTGGAAGGGGCGCCTCTCCCCTGCTCCCCGCGCTCGAAAGACCTGATCCAGCTCGAAGGGCCTCGACATGCAAGCCAGCAGGGCCTGCACGTCGGCTCGCCCGCCGCGCCCTGTCTTCCGCATGTCCGCTGGACACGACGCGAGCTGGAAGAGAGGCATGACAGTCTCCAAGTCGCGCGTCTCCTCCTCGTCGCGCGGCTCGTGCAGCGCCTTCTTGCCCCCCGCACCCCAGGCCTCTTGGAAAGCCTCCGAGTCGACGCTGGCTACTTGGCCCGTCACATCGAGGTACCTCGTGTCCGGCGGCGTCCCAAGGGGCCAGCGGTCGCGACGTCGCCCCCCGTCCGCTCCTAGACCCACCAAGTCAAAGATGACGGTGAGGCCCTCACGTCGCACCGCGGCTACTCTTGCCGGGAGGGAGGAAAGATGCGGCTGCGCTCTCAGAATCTCCGCGTGCACGATGACCTCGCGCCCCTTCCAGGATTGGCAATCCCTGTAGCATTGTTGCTGGGCCGCTCCCAAAACGAGGCGCGCGGAACCTTCTCCGCGATCCGTCGAAGCTTTCCGTTTACTCATCGGTCCAGTTGCGATGGCAACCTGGGACTTGGGCCTGGCAGCCACGTTCCCGTCGATGGAGTAAAGCGAAGATGCGGCGGAGTCTAGGCGCCCAATTCGCAGTGCTTCTGCTCATGTTTGGTAGCTGCCTCGCGCTTTTTGCGCTGACGCCAAAACCCAAGCCGCCAAGCGGCGGCGCTCCTTGCGTGCGCTGGCAAGGCCGGCCTCCAGCGATACTCGGCAGGCAAGTGCGTAGTGTAGCCGTCTTTGGCAATGGACCCCTGACTGAGGACGACAGAGCCGCGGCGCACGCTCTCGACGTGGTCATGCGCTGCAACAAGCACACGACCATGCTGGAAGGGGAGCGCATAGACCTCCTCCTCACGAGACTCATCGCCTCGACCTGTCGCGACTGGGGCGGGTTGCGCGACGCGGCCACACTGCCTGCGCAGACCGCCATTATTGTCGCATACGAAGAGAATCCCACGTGTCTTCTGCACGCGATTGCGGAGGCCTATCCTGCGAATGCGCTCGGAAGTATATGTTGCGCGCCCGAGTTGAGCTTCCCAGTTCCGGGTGGAGCATGGTCCTTCCGGGAGACACGTTTTGGGCCTTCTACTGGCTGGCTGGCCGTCTACGTGGCACTGCGCCTTTTCCCTGCGGCGGAGGTGCACGTGTTCGGAGTTTCCTCTACGCGCGAAGGAGCCTCGTGTAGGTCTCTTGGCCTCGACCCACACAGTGACGCGTGCAGAGGCGATGGAGGCCAGGAAAAGGAGGGCCCATGGGGACACAACAGTGCTCGCGAAGTGGAAATGCTATCTAGTGGCACAATCGACAGAGTCACATTCCACGGCTCGAACGCGGGGTGACTCTTCGCGGAGGAGCCATCCGTAACAGGCGGCGCAGAGAGTCGCGTCGCCGAACCTGAAGAGTCTGTACGGCGCGGTGTCTTGACTGCATCGCACACAAGTCAGCACGTCGACGCGGGTTGCGCCGTTCCGCAGTACCACCTCCTGTATCCGCTGGACGCACAGCGCTTCGAAGATCTCCGGCAGATCGGGGACGCCGCTCCGAGCTTTCACAGAGGAAGGGGGAGCGGGTGCCGTCTCCGCAGGCGCGAGGGCGTGTTGCGAGCGGCGGGACGGCATCCTCGCAGGGGGCCCTCATGCACGGAGTCCTCTGGTTGACTGCCCGCTTCTGACGGAAGCTCCTGCTCGCCCTCCGTCTTCCGTCGGTTGCGCCGCCGTCGAGCAGCCGTCATCGCGCCTTGCACACGGCGTCGGCATAGAGGGTACGCTGTGTTGTTTACTTGTTCAATGCACGCAGCTGTGTTGGGTTCGATCCTGGCGCGAGTTCTGCGCACGAGACGACCAGCCTATTCAGCGGTCTTCCTTCTCTTCGCGAGCTCTTCATCCGACTATAGTGAGGTTGCGAGACCTCCTCTGTGCAAAGCTGCGAACATGTGTTGTGATCGAGGCTACCCAGGCTACGGCGACTGCGGGTGCTATCGCGCGCGCGCTCCGCGAATTTCTGCAAGGTACTACGATCCCAGGTGCAACCCCTGCTGTGAGTATTGGCCGACCTACCTCCCAGGCCCCCTTCCGCGCCAGCCTGTGCGTCCCGGCTGCGGTTACGCAGGCGAGTGCGGCTGCCGTGACTGGTGAAGGTAGAACTCAGCGCTAGGAAGCCGAGACTTCAGTGAGCGCGTCCACCACGCGTGTCTGTGGCTAGTCGGCCGCAGAAGAGCGCGCCCACTTCGCGACGAAAACGGAAGCCAGGGCGCTCGCGGACAAGGTGAGCGCGAGCGCTCCCCCAGGAGTGCGCAAGTTTGTGACCAGCGCGAGCGGTAGGACCTCGAGGAACGCAGCGCCAGCCAGCGCACGAATGCAGACGTGCCCGCTCAGTTTGCCGTGCCTTGCTCCTGCGAGATCTAAGAAGACCAAAGCCACCAGTCCGCTGGCGCCAGCGAATCCCACCCACACGGGCGCTTGACAGGCTAGGTCGGGACGGACTTGGGCCGCGGAGCCAAACGCCGCGAGAAGTAGGGCACAGGCCAAGCAGACGGCGTGTCCCACCTGAGGAAGGTCTCCAAGACGCGTCCCTTGGCGACGGGCGGACCGCGCTTCGCGGCAAAGGATCCCAAAGTACATGAGGAGCACGAGCGGAGCACTGAGGGTGAGCAGAGAGGCACCCGCCCGCCAGGTCGTGGCGGTGTCCCAGCAGGCTACATAGAGATTGCCTTCAGCCATAGTGCGAAGGTGCGCGTGGGGTTGGCCACGCAGCGCGTCTAAGTTGATAGCCAAACGCCTACGGAAGCATTTAGACGAAAACCGCACGCCATCGTCTAGGCCTGGTGCACGAAAGCTTGCGCGGCCACCGCGGCGCACCGTCCATCCTCGAGCTTTGAAACGCACACGAATGCCTGCAATACCGTCCTTGACCCTCGCGAAGTCCTTTTGTGGGGACCTGCACTCCTGTCGCGGCATGCTGCTCACCGAAAAGCTCGATGGCATGCGCGCCTACTGGGATGGGGCTGCCCTTCTGTCCAGGAACGGGAACGAGATTATGGCGCCACAGGCTTTTCTTGCGGTGCTCCCCCAGGGTTTCGAGTTGGATGGCGAGCTCTGGGCCGGTAGAGGGAAATTTCAGCGCTGCATGTCCGTGGCGAGGAGCCGTCGGCGAGATGCCGCGGAATGGGAGGAGATACGATATGTTGTCTTTGACACTCCAGGCGTCGAGCCCTATGCCGAGAGGATGCTTCGCGCGAGAGCGGCCTTGGCCGAGGCCCCGCCCGAGACGGTGCAAGTGCTCCCATGGACCGTCTGCGAGGGCGACGAGCACCTGGCGCAGGAGATGCGGCGCGTCGTGCGCATGGGGGGCGAAGGCCTCATGCTTCGAACGCCCTCTGCGCCCTACGCGGCCGGGAGGACCTCCTTTTTGCTCAAGGTGAAGCAAGCAGAAGACGCTGAGGCCACGGTCGCGGGCTACGTGCCCGGGAAGGGCAAACTCCATGGCCTGGTGGGAGCTCTTCTGTGCATTGACCGTGGGTCGGGTCAGACCTTCCGCATCGGCACAGGGCTCACGGAACAGGAGCGGGCGCACCCTCCCGCCGTCGGGGCGGAAGTCACCTATAAGTTTTCCGAGCGAACCGCGGGCGGAGCGCCGCGCTTTCCAGTCTTCGTGCGCGAGCGCCCACTAGAATGACGTCCCCTGCGAATGCCGAAGCCGTTTTGTTGGTTGCAGGACAGCAGCCCCGTCCGCTTTGCGTTTGCGTTCAGCATCCTTCTGGAAATAGTTCACGTCCGTCAGCACTCGGGAGCAGTGCAGGGTCCAACAGGGGTTGTCTCGCAGAACCAGGAACTGGCCGCCATCGACAAGGGATAGGCCTAGACTCGGAAAGAGTGAAGCGAGGCGTGCCGAAGCCTGGAGGACGCCGCGCGGAGGCGGCGGAACGGGCAGTCCGAGCGCCGAACGCAGACCGAGGAGCGCAGTCTCTGCCACCCTCGTTCTTGAGGCCGCCTCGGTCCCAAGACGTCGGATGTAGGGCAAGAGCTTCTCGCCTTCTTCTCCTTCGTACTCGCGCAGGACCGTCTCGCTGCCGGTCTCGACCGGCAGCGGGGGCGTGTGCGGATCGCTGCTTGCGCGGAGGACGAAGGTCACGGTGGCCGCCCTCGCAGAGAATTGACAGTCGACCGTCGTTCCCGGGAGCGCCCGGAGCCCCAGCAGTAGCCGCACGAGGCGATGGGCCGCCACCTCGCACAGAGGGTCCAACACGCCGTCAAGACGAAAGTCCAGGGGGGCGGCGCGGACGAGAGAATGGCGGAGAGGAAGCCAGCACCGGAGTTGGGTAAGCGTTTCTGTGGGAGTCGCACAGACGGCGTGCCAGCACTTCGCGCGCACCAGAGGTTCCTTCTCCAACCCGTTGTGCCCTTTCCTTTGAGAGCGGTGGAGCGCTCGCACAAGACGGGGAGTCGCCTGAATCTCACGCCACAGTGTTTGAGACGTGAGGGCGCGCCACGTCTCGGCGCCGGCTTGGACCAGGTTGAGGCGCTCGAGGGGACACAGGCAAGTAAGCAAGTCGGGCACGCAACTCACGTACAGCGACGAGAGGGAGGCCATCGCCCCCCTAGCACCTTCGCCAGCGGTCGCGGATGTGGGCCTTCTTTGTTATGTCCGTGGGTGCGTCCGCCTCCCCTTGGACGACGTCTTCCGCGGATCGCAGCTGCTAACAAAGAGCAAAATCACGCTATGGACGCTCCCGATTCCGAGTCCTCCTTCGGCAGCGAGTTCTCCGAAGATCCTCAAGGGGCGGAAGAGCCCCACGACAGCGACATCGCGGACCGCGACATATACGATGACGCTAGGCGGGAACACCTCGGCGAGCGTAGACTAAGGGTTCAGCGGCTTTTGGGCGGGCACTGCCTCCTCGCCAACCTTCTGAGCGAGGGGAAGCTGGGTGGAGTGACGACCCTGCGCTCGCTGGTGCGGAGAGCTAGGGCGGCCGTCGCGGCGGCGCTGCCCGCCGACAAGGACTCCTACGAGCGTGCGTTCTACCTGAGCCTTTTGTCACTAAAGCTACACCAGGAGCTGCCGGAAGAGCTTGTGACGGACGCAGAGCGCCAGGGCATGTTGGAGATCCAGCGTGACCTCCTCTCCAAGGAAGGAGGCAACCTTGCAGACCGCGTCCAACACGCGTGCCAGGAGCTTGAAAGGCAGTGGCCGACAGGAGACGCCGCGCCGGAAACGCGGAGCGCGAGTCGCTCGGCTCGCAGCAGGACGGGCAGTCACGGAAGCAGAAGCCGCCGCAGAAGCCGCCGCAGAAGCCGCAGTCCGCGGGGTTCGACAGCGCCCGCGTCATCCGAGCCAACGGCGGAGGTCAAGAGGGAAATCGACGCCGCGAGTGCGGGGGAGGCGGGCGTAGCGGTGCCCGTCGAACGCCCGCACGCCAAAGAGCAAGGCAGCACCCCCAGCAGCAGCGACGGGGGCGACGACAGCAGCGGCAGCGGCGGCAGCGCAGATGCGGCACCGCCTTCAAGACCACCCCTCCCTCCACCAGCAGCAGCACCTCCTGCGCAGCCCCTCGACCGCTTCCAGATCCAACTGGAAGTCCTTGATCGCTGGGCGAAGCAGACCCTGACCAGTCTTGCGGACGGAAGTCTGACTGGCGCAGACACTGCACAGAGAGATCGGGACATCGCCACGACAGTGGCTGAGCTGCGGCGGGCTGCTGCTGACGCTCACGCACGCAGGCCTATAGAAGAGAGACAAGCGTGCGAGCGCGCAGAAGAGACGGCAAGAAACCAACTCGGACATCATGCAAGCCACTGGGTCGAACTCGCTTGCGGAGAGCTGGCGCAAGTGAACAGAGGCCAAGGAGTGACCGCCGAGCTAGCGGTGCAACGCATCGTGTCGCTGCCGACTAGCGTCGGAGATCTGGAGCTCGAGCTGGCCCCGCAAGAGACCCAGTACCTGAATGCTCTCTATGAAACCGTGAAAGTGGATGGGGCAGTAGACCACGATAAAACCGGTGCGCTTTACAGCCGCTTGGAGGACGCCTTCCGCGCTGCTCACCGCATCCTAGAGGCATTTACGGCCAAGGACGGGGGCAGGTATGCCTCAGGGCACGAGAATCTCCGCAAAGCGTGCGATATTCTGGGGCACGCCGCCAAGATGCGGCGTGGACAAGGCAACGAGCAGATCGTAGCTGGGAGGTACCATAGGGTCTGCGAAATGCTGCAAGAACTGCTTGAGGAGGTCGCGAACCCGCACAACAGCATGAAGGCTGCGGGATACCTCCACCGCTTGCAGGGGGAAGCGTTCAAGCTTGACTATAGTGGTCCCAGAGACAAAGTCCGAACGTACAAGAGGCCTCCACTCTCCACGCGACGCGCGGAAGAGGACAGCCTCGAGACCTACCTCCGCACTAGGCCCCCCGCCCCAAAGGTGTGGCAGCCACCAATGCCTTCCACACATGTCCATGCAGGGGAAGAGGTGCTCGCAAAATTTGCGGAAGGGCACCCCAGCGCCATCCAGGCCTCAGGGAAGCACAGCCCTGGGAGGGGTCGCTCCGAAGCAAGCCAACCCCCGCGTCAACCTGTTTCCTTCCGCCTGCGTCCACCCGGCGGGGGCTTGGGTCTGGACGCGCCGCAAGTCGGGCACCCGCCCCCCAAGGCGACCGCCGTCCCCAAACCCCCGCCCCCTCCGCCGCACGTCGACCAGGAACAGAGAGACTCTCCCCATCATCCTGCTCTGGCTCGTTTCCCCACAATGGATCCCGTCCAAGGGGCCTTTTCCAAGAGCGTCCCGTCGTCTCCCTGGCGTCGTCCAACACCGCAAGCTCCTTCTCCCAAGCCAGCACCGCTTCCCACGGCGGCCACGTGGCCCCACGTGGGGCCAGTGGTGGCAAGGCGCGACCCCACGGCGCCGTGGGCCAAAATGCGAGACGAAAAAAGGAAAGCGAGGAGCGAGAAGGACGCACTGGACCGCTACGCGGAAGCTCTCCTCACCGCACCTGTTCTGGAACCACCCGCGGGCGCGCCGAGCTTCTCCGCCAGTGCGGGGCCGTCCAAAGGCCCGGCTCCAGTACCCGTACCGCATGGCCCGCCTCTGAAGCAAGGCAAGGCAGCTGCGCTCGACGCGGGCTCCGCTCTTGCTGCGGCGCCCCCCAAGCCAACTGCGTACAAGAGCCGCCCGCCCAAAGTGGCAGCTCAGTCCCAGGCGCCGTCCAGTCCACAGCCCAAGCATTCCCCGACTGCGGGCAAGAGCCCCCCGCCCAAAGAGACAGCCCAGTCGTCGGAACTGCCAAAGTCACAGCCCAAGCATCCGTTCCCCAAACCCCTCCTCCTCCAGCACTCCTCCTCGGCTGGAGCACACGCTCAGGGGGGAGGTCTGCCAGCAGATCCGCGCGAGAGGCCGCCTAAGAGGCCGTCCACTATCGTAATTCCTGCAGCGGGCTCCTCAGCTGATGCGCGCCCCCTCGACCCTCGGGTGTCGGAAGCCCTCAGGTCGGCAGCAGAGGCGGACCACGGGTCGGCAGTAGAGGCGGACCACGCACCTGCAGCTAGCGAGGAGGACTCGGATTCGACGCAGGCCCCCTCGTATGGCGAGAACCACCTCGTCCAAATCCTGCGAGACCTACTAACGGGCGATCCTGATGGACCTACTGACGTGCGACCGCCCCCAGACCTTCATAGTCCGATCGAGTTTCTCGACCCAACGCCTCCCGACTGGGACGCACCCCTAGGATCGTAGGTGCACGAGGGTTCGCCCAGCTCGCCTGCTGCCGACGGACAGGTCGCTTTTGGGCATGTCCTTCTGGCACACGCCGCAATCCTGAGGGGCGCTGGGGAACAAGCAAAAATCCGCGAGAAGCGAGCGCGCTCTCACTCACCCACGCGATCTTTTTCGAAGACTAGATGAGAGTTAACGGATCCATGTCGTAGGTACAGGAGGGACGCCGTGGCCTAGTCACTTGTAGTCAAGGCACGTTACGCTCTAGCGAATCGATCTGGCCACTGCGACGTCGTGACGTCAGGCGCGGTGAGACCCTGGATCAGGATCAGCTCATAAGGTCGGCCAAGCACACCTTTTCCACGGCGGAATCCAGACTGCCCTTGCTCGCAGCTTCAGGGCCCAAAATCTTCACGACTTCGATGTAGCGCTCTGCGGCCCACGCACCGTGAATGCGTTCGCGGAAAGCTTCACAGGAGGAGGACGCAAGGCCGACGCGGACGTAGCCCGTGAAGCGGCCACTCTTGCGGTGCTGTTCCAGCGCGATACCGTGAAGGTCAGACGAAGGCACTCCGTGCTCCGCCAGGAACCTGAGGACATCCTCCTCCTTGTACGCGAACGGGAAGCCTCGCAAGAGGCACGTGCTCAAGGGGTTTGGTGGAGAGGGCGCCTCCAGGATCCACTCCCGTTCCGCGATATCCTGCAGCCCACTTTGCGGGTCTAGTACTGCTTTGCTCCTCGCTTCACGAAGAGTGCCGCGGAGCTCGTGTGCGTTCTCAAGGAGCGCGGCAATGGCGCCATTGGCAGCTCGCAGCGCCAGAAGGACGTCGCAGACTTTCCAGTTTGGGCGACAGGCGGGAAGAAGGTACGTGACGCCACCGACTTCGAGGGACACAGTGAGGACAGTTCGCGCGCTCTCCGTGCCTCCCGCGCCTATTGAGGCGTTCACCGCACTGGCGAGAAACCTACGCGCATCGTTTTCCGCGACATACAGTCTGGGCCCGGGCTGGTCGGGAGGGCTCACCCAGAGAGCGGCCATTTCTTGCCAACATTGCGGCGGCCTTGCGAAGGCGTGGGGGAAAGCAACGCGCGCGGCCGCCGCCAGAATATCCTCGGCGTCGACGTACGCCTCGGAGGCCGAGCGCCTCGTGCATCTTAGGGCGTGCGGCTGCAATGTCGTGAGAAGGGCCATAGCCAGCGCGGAGCGGGGGAAGTTCGAAAAGCTCTTGAGGCTTATGTGCGAGGCACCTGAGATGAAGGAGTCATGTGCATGCGTCTAGTCTGGGATTTTGGTCTCTCAGAACACAAAAAAACATCAGCGGTAATTTCCCTGGTTTTTGGCTGCGCTATGAGATACGTGCTGTTGCTGTCGCCGCTGTGAGTCCTCACTTACCCTCGGTCGGTTCACTGGTCGTCGGCTGCAGGGACCAACGTATTGGCGCAGCGCCCTGTTCCGCCAGGAGAGCATTCGTCTGCGTGAAGTGCCCACAGCCAGTGAAGCCCCGCGCGCAAGAGAGCGGGGACGGGTGGGGCGCCAAGAGCACATGGTGGCGGGTCTCTTCTATGAGCGCGCGCTTCTCTTCCGCGTGCCGCCCCCAGAAGAGAAAGACGAGGCCTTCTCGGCAGCGGCTTAGCGTCCGGATCATTCCATCTGTCACTTTTCGCCAGCCAAGGGCGCTGTGAGAACCCGCCCTGCCCGCGCGAACTGTGAGGGACGCGTTCAGGAGCAGGACACCTTGGTCCGCCCACGACGAGAGGTCCCCATGCGGAGCTGGCCACGCACCCGCCTCACGCAAAATGTTCACGAGACTAGGAGGCGCCGGCACGCCAGGCGCCACTGAGAATGCGAGGCCGTTCGCCTGACCCTCCCCATGGTAGGGGTCCTGTCCCAAAACGACGACGCGGACCTCTGCAAAGGGGGTTCGCTCGAAGGCACGGAACACCTCGCCGAGTGGCGGGTAGACAAGGTCCGGGAGGAGCGCGCGTTCTTCGGCGAGACGGCGGAGCACTTCCGCGAGCTCCAAGAGGGTCTGTGGCCCTAGGACGGAGCGCCAGTCCTCGGGGAGCCGCTCGCAGCGGCGTGGGCTGCGAGATTCGTCTGGACGATTTCGCGCCGGAGCCTCCATGGCACGCGGACTCTGAAGACGCGCGCTCCGCTGCTCTTCTTCGAAGACTGTTGCTGTGGGAGGCGTGGTAAGGTATTGCGCCATGCCTTTCGCGAGCTTGGGCGTGCCGAATCTCACCGCTACCACGCCCTCCGCCGACCGCTGGAGTGCGCGTGCTTGCGAGAGGCCCTAGCTGAGGGCGGCCGCGGAAAGTGAGGAGTAAGTGCAGGAGTCAGCGCGTGCCCTGATATTAGACGTCGCTTTCCGGGAGCCTGCGCAGTTTATGTACCTGCTTGCACATTTTTGCCGCAGCACTCGCGCCTTGCTAGGATGCCGTAGGCGACGGCGCTTGCCGCCCAGGAAATTGGGGTCATGCGAGGCTTACTAGGCGGCAGTCGCTGGCAGGAGCTGTCCCACTTTTCTCTCAAAGAGCGCCAATGCAACTATGGGGGTCTACGTCTTTGGTTGCGGCACCACCGGCTGGATCAAGGTGGGCCACTTCAAACCTCGGCGGGGAGGGACTCGAAAAACACGTGTCTCTCTGGACAATCCGTGGTTCCGGGTCGCGCGCCGCGGCTTCCAGAGCATCAGGCACCCGCAAGAGCTTGATGCCTTACTTGATGCGTGTGACCTGCAGCTGCTAGCCTGGTACCCCACGCTGGATCGGCGTGCGGAGGCTGCCATCCATCGCCAGTTCTCCGAGGGTGCAGTCGGCGAGTTCCACAGGCAGTCGCAACTCGAGGAAGTGCTCGCGGCCTGCGACGCACGCGGTTTGAGGGAATCTGTTGATGAGACGGCTCGCGCGAGGGCCATGGCCTGGGCCGGTCGGCCGCATGAGGCAGGGGTCTCACGGTAGTGCGCAGTGTGTATGTTCCGCCCGTGAGAGGTTTTTTGGACTAGTCAGACTGTTTGCGACCGCAAATACGTACGAAGAGGCGGCGGCCCTACTCTCACGGGCGCAGGCGCCGCGGGACACCTCGATGGCAGAGCACGCCAGCGCCAGATCGACTTTGGACTTCAAACCCTCCAGCCCAAGGACAACCACACGTGAGGCCCTGTAGTGGCGCACGATGTTCTGTAGCTGGCTAGGGGGCGCGTCCTTGAGCGCTTCCTTCGCGGCCCTGCGACTGCTGTGGAAGCCTGTCGTCGCGAGCACGGAAGCTTTTCGCAGATCAGACTTCCCTATCGTACAAAACGGAGCGGCCGGATTTCCCTGTGCGCCTCATGGTATCCAGGCCCGTCAGCTCTAGACGTCCTCCCTCCAGAGTCACGACGGGGCCCGCGGGGGTGTCCCGAGAAACTAGGGGCCCCGTCGTTCCTTCGGGGTCCACGTAACGCTCCCCGGTCGCGCTCACCGCGAGCTGGCGCAGCCACGCGACCAGGTCCTCGGGAGGGTCCCACGGTACCCACGTACCTGCGAAGTGCGCCATGTTTTCCTGAAGGCTCTGCGACGTACCGCACCGGAGTTCCACTTCTGCGACCAGCGTCCAGCAGCTTCTTTCCCTCTCGCTCTTCCAGGAGTCGTACCCTGAACCCTACGAGAAGCGCGCACGAGTCGTAGAAGCTGAGCGTTGCTCGGATGACGTCCTGGGCCGAGTGTTCCGAGGTCCAGAAGATGGTCAGCATCGGCCAGTGATCGTCTGACAGCTTTCCGACATCCCCTGTCGCGCGCGAGCGAAGAGCGCGCAGACTGCCCGTGTCCGCTAGGAGCAGCACGCAGGCGAAGCGCAGCGTGACATCGGTAGGGAGCTCCGCCTCCTGTGTGTGCGTCTCCCGACCCTCTAGCAAGTCGTCGGGTGCCAAAGTCCACACAAAAGAGGGCTCCGCGGCACGTGAGACTTCCACCGTCCGCTGACTCGTAAAACTCATCCTGCTGGGCTCGCGTGTTAGCAGCACGGGGTTGTGGACCCTCCGTGAGGTGTCGCGCGCTCTCCGACTCGCCCCCCTCGCCATGCAAGGCCGGCTCAGCGCGCTTAGCGCGGCGGTGACCAGCGCTTCCACGCACATGTGGTAGATGCACTGCCTCACTCCGCAGCATCGGGGGACCGACCACTGGTCCCTCACCCTGGGCGGCGCACTCCGCCATGAGGTCTTGAAGCACGCGGGTTCAGGCATTCACTCGCCGCGCCGGTCATGGAGCGCGGCAGCAGCGGGGGCAGACCCTGCCGCTGGTCTCTGTCGGCGCGCTCGAAAGCCCACAGCTCCGGGCAGCCGCGGACTTGGACGGCCACATCCTGGCATTCCGGACGGGTCTGCGTCGCCTCGGTCCTCTGGCAGGCCGAAGAGACCGACAGGTTCAGCGACACCTCGTCCTCACCGTCGGCTTCAGGCCAAGCCAGATAGAGAGGCAGATCGCTGGACGCGAACACCTGGATCGCGGTCGCGCTCTCCTTCGGCACGGTGTGCAGTCCTGGCAGCGCCTGCACGACCACCTCCAGGGCGCGCCGTGCGCACTGGAAGGCCAGAGCAAAGGCCGCCCCGTTGCTTGGGCTCGTGTATTTTGTCCAGGCTCTCTGCTGGAGAGACGCTAGGGCTAGGAAGAGGTCGTCTCGCAGTCGGTCCCGCTCTTTTGTTCGCGCCGCGGGGCGCCCTCTGACAGAAACGTGCGTGCCCCCACAGCGCGAGCGACGACGTGGCTGCCGGGAGCAAGAGACGCAGTCCGAGAAAGAATCTTGGGGCGCATTCTGTCCATGGAATCCAAGAGCAGATGCCTCGAAGGTGGTGAGCTGCGGAGACAAGGGTGACCGTCAAGACTAATCCCATATCCTCCTTCTCCGCATCAGAAGTCGCCAAAAAGGAGCTTAGGGCTGGTACGACGACAGGAGCTAACGAGATCCCCGCGACGAATCCATATGCGCATAGTTCTGCGAGAGCCCGTAGCGTACAGCAGATGCAAGAGGCTGCGGAGCCAGCTAAGAAGCCATGGTCAGGCGGTGAGGCAGTGTACAGAGAAAGGGAAGCGAGCCACGCCAGCTGGTGGACTATGGTGCCAATGCGGAGCCAGAGCTCGCGGTACCCCAAGGTGTCGGCTACCCTTCGCGTGTCGCCTGGGAGGTCGAAGCGCGACCTATCGCTGTGCTCGTCTAGCGAGCCTGCTGAGCGCCGGCATGGACGGTCTTCCTCCACGTCGCCACTTACGAAGGGCACCACGGGGTCGTGGGCGGAATGTCCTCTCTTGTCGCAACCGCGGAGAGTCGTCCACAGGGACTTCCACATGGCTTCTACTTTGTCTGTCAGAACCAGATCGCTCTCCCCACTGGAGCGTTTGAGCCAAGACAGCACGCGTAGAGACTGGGCGTCAGTGCCTCGCGAGCACACCACGGCGGGGTCGATCTGGCGGCGACCAGTCAGGGTTGGGGCCCCTGCATAAGTTGGTCAGGTGTCCATGTCGGGTCGGCTTCCCAGGCAGCCCTCAGTCTGTTCTGTGCCCTTTTTATCAAATTTACCAATTTGTTGCGTTCGCCAGCAGGGCGGTCAGCCAAGTGCGTAAAAAATCCCTCATATGCGCGTGCTGTAGCCTCCCTGTTGACGTCTGCATGGCTCCTTTCCCTTACAGCGTCTTGAGCTCTTTCGAAAAGGTTTTGGGTTTCGGAAACGACGGTTTCGGCTGAGTGACGAATGCGAGCGTTCCTCCGGGCCAGCACCATATTTGCCGCGAAGGAGCTGAGCCCTATTCCGATCCCACTGATGGCCGCCACGAGCGCCACTTGTATTGCGCTATTCGCAGCGAGCGAGCCTATCGCAGTGCCCCATACGCCGATGAGGCGGTCTGTTTCGCGCTCGCGTTGTATCTCTTTTAAACGGTTTTGGTAGCGCCGTTCCTGGATGTCGTTCTCGAGCTGACGCGCATGTCGCTCTCGCTCCTGCTCCCGTAGCTTCCTCGTCCTCTCTGCGAGAGCTTCCGCTTTCTGGGCCTCACTCTCTAGCCCAAACATGGACAGGATCTGCGGAGGCGTATGCGTCTGCACGAGCTCCAAGGCATTTGAGGAGAACTTGTAAGCTACGTAGACCGCGAGGAGAGCGTAAATGAGTTGGCGGAATCCGGCGAAAAGGGTAGCCGTGTCAAGCGCGGTCTCTGCTTCCACGGAGGAGGTCATGACCTTCGCTTTCACCTCTTCCCGGGCTTGCCGAGGAAGCCTGGCGAAAGCTCGGGCTGCCCGCAAGCCGCTCTCGCGATCCTGCACCTCGTTGTCCAGATGCTTCACGGCCTTTTTTGCGCTGGCTAGGTCGGTACTGTCTTCCAGGGCGGAATCCAACGCGGTTTCGTACGCTCTGCTGAACGCCTCGAAGTCGTCTTTCAGGCGGTCCGCGTTGGGTGCGCGGTCACTGGAGTCGGGCTTCCGCTTGCTCGCCGTACGGCTCCGACTTCTCGAGGAGTGGCGCCGCTCCCGCCCATCGTCTTCGATCGCGAGGCGCTCTCTTTTCGCCCTGGCCACCTGTGCCTCCATCACTCGGTGGAGGAGCTTTTGCCTGTGCTGCACGGACTTCTCGAAGTTGAGAGCTATCTCTCGTCCGGCGCGCGCCGAGGACGGGTCGAGCGTGATCTTGGAGAGGATGGGCATGACGCCCGCCGCGAGGGGGGCTAGACCGCTGAAGGGCCCTGAAAGAAGCGGCACCGCGCCCACCAACTTTGCTAGGTCCATTGATTTTATTACCGCCTTTATAAACATGGCTACAAGGGAGTCGTGCATTGCACAAGACGTGCAGCAGGACGAACAGACTGAAGTCTGGCTGGCAAGTAGCTGCAGTTTGAGGCGCACGTTGGTCACCCGCGCGGCATACGCCCAGCTCTGGGATGCCGGTCTCGCGAAGGCGCCTGGGGGTCTCCCCTTGCTAGCACGCGATGGCAGAGCCATCGTGGCCTCTCCCACAGAAGTGCTGCGGATTCCCTCTATCATCCTGCCTACGGGCATGCCGGATTGCAAAGTGCTTGCTTGGGTCTCTGAAGACGACTTCTGCGCACTGGGGGTGAAGGTTGGGTCCTGCGATCCCATCCTGCACAAGAAAGTGGCCATTCCGTATGCTTGGCTGCTCAGGCTGTGGGCCCAGGGCAGAGGGCAGGATCCCGCAGGTCGGCCGCTTCTCGCACCCGACGGAAGACTTATGCTGCCCAACGCTAAAAAGGGCAACACAACCTTTGGTTTCGGTCCGGTCGGGAAAGTCGCTGGGAAAGTTTTCGCGCCCTTAACGCTTTTTAGCGCCACGACGGGCGAGGCCAAGGCAGCCGACGCTGGCACTCTTCGTGCTTCGGAGATATTTGACGCGGAGGCAGCTAATTACAGGAGATCCAGCCACTGGCTGGGTCCAAACGACCAGGGGTCCGAACTGCGGACAGCCATAAACCAGATGCCGGACTTGGACAGTCCAGCAGCCCTCTGGATGCGGAAGATACACGATGCAACACCGTCGAGTGTCCCTAGAGCTGGCAATACATGGGGAGACGCGGTCATGCGGACGGTGAAGAGCCCAACCTCAAAGACGATCCGGCAAGGGATTCAGACGGCCGCGGCAGGGGGCGCTGCCGCTTTAATTTACCAGGAGTCGCCGACAGCGAAGAGCGCGGGTTTGGTCTCCTTTAGCTTGGCGTTTCTTTTTGCTGGGTCGCAAGTGATTGACAACATGATGGCAAGCGTGCAGGGGACGCTGACAAATGTGGACTGCTACAAGAGACTCGCGGACCAGGTCCATCATGGCGGGAGTGCGGGTTTCACAACGCTCGTGCCGCTCGGCTGTAAGGCTAACTCGAAGCTCTTCGCTGCCGGCGCAGACCAAGCGTACCTGAGGAAGGTGAAAGACCTGGATCTTCCTGAAGCCGATATTGAGTCTTACGCAAACAAGGCTCAGGACATGCAGCTTGCGCTGGAGCGCATCGCCTCCGATAATCCTGAGAACATTGCGCTTGTTGATGCGATGATTGGTTTGGAGGAAGGCGGGCCGAGGGGGTGGGAGAAATTCCATGCAGCACTGCAGGCGATCGTAGACAGGGGAGGCAATCTGCAGGCGGAGATCGCCGATGCCGCCAAAGATGCCCAGGCGAAATCGCTCGCCAACCAGCTAGCAAATTTCTTGGGGGAGCTCCGCGATGAACTGTTACTGAGAAAATCGAAATGGAAGATCGGCACAAGCATAGCTAAAGGCGCCCATGATGCCTGGAAATATAACCCTTTTCTCTCGAGAGGCGTACTCGCAGCGGTTAGCGTCATGGGTTACGGTACTTACATACTGTACCGCAGAGGCCACAGAGAGGGTGCTGCATCCCGGAACCTGCTCCAAATTGACGCGCAAACGGCACAAACGGATGCGCAGAGGACACTTGAGGCGGTCGAGGCCGCTGCCGCTGCTATTTTGCAGCGCAGAGAGGAGTTTTTCCACAGGAGAACCGCCACTAGCACTGTTGTCGACGAATACCAAGAGGTTTGTCTGAAGGACCGTCAGATGCCCAAACTTATGGACAATCTGAACAAGCTGTTCGTGCAGATCCAAAGTGCTAGGCTGTACAGCAATCTTGGGGAAATGGTGAGCGTTCAGTCCCATGACAGTTGGAGGGAGGCCGTCAGCAGAGCGTTCATGGGCGACAAGTTCGAAGCTCTCTTCAAAGCGCAGGCGTCGCAACTACGTCGTAAGGTGGAGTCCGTAATGGGCTCGGGGCACAGGACCTTCGCGAGTTTCTGGGAGGCCGTCGGCCCCTTCGGTTTTACATCGGCTGGCACGGTACAGGAGGCCGCCGTTTATTGCACGGGTCTCCGGGATCAGATTCATGGGGATTCCATCATGTTGGACCGAATGCGTCAATACACTTCGGCTGCGACGCAGGAAGTGACTAACGACGAGTACTCCATGGACGCTGAAGGTGTCGCAGAGATTGAGCAAATTTTGAATTCCATTTCTCGAACGACGCTCATGGTGATGCCAGATGCCGAGCTGGAACAGACGCGTGCCCTTGTAAAGAAGATGCTCGAATCGATACTCTACGGTTATGGGACGCTGCTTATACAGAACCTTATTCTTGGCGTGGAGTACGACAGACAGAGGCACGATATTAGGGAACAACTCGCGAGACTGGGCACGGGAAGAAATTCGGACAAGCTACGCAAGGCCGTAGAATTAGTCATGAGGACTGCCGATCTCATCAACAACATCTCCATTCAGCTGGAGAAGTACGAGTTCAATGCTGAAGTCGGGCCGCGAGAAAGGGATACGGGGCGGCCAATCGGCGCACGGATCGTCCGTCGAAGAGCAGCGCAAGCGCCGCCAGGCTAAGTCTCAAAGTATGCAGCACGGCTCCGTAGGGCGCCGACAAACAGGTCGTTGACTTGTGGGCAGTGGCTCTGGAGCGCTCGCGGCGGCGGGCCTCGCTCCAAACTCCTGCCGCACCTGTACGAATGTAGCACGAAGTTCGGGCTTAACGATGTACATCGAGACATGAGTCCCTCCTTCGGCGGCATGCTTCTCCAGCGCACCGAGAAGGGCCAAGGCTGAAGCACGTCCAGAGAGTCCCCCTCGACCAGTGCCCAAGGGCTGACAGGCCACGTGCCCTGGCCGCAGCTGCCGCGCCGCGAGTAGGCCCTCTTCGTAGAGGCATCCAGCGTAGCAGGCCTGAGATATTCCCATCTCCGGGCGGTAGGGACCGCAGAACACCAGGACTGCGCGGTGACCGTCGCGCTTGCTCGTGGCCAGAGCAGTATCGGCGACGCGACGCCTGCCGTTCATGGGCGCCTCGCCATGGAGGGCGTACTCTTCCGGCACGTAGGGTTCTGGCGCGGATGCGCGCACATTGACACAGAAGGCCGACCGAGTTGCCTCTCTCCACTCGCCGCCGAGCACGGAGAGCGAGGACAAAACTCCACGCGTACGGCGTAGAGCTTTAGTCCAGCCCCGCGCTGCCCAGCGGTTCCCAAAATACCAGCACACTGCCAGTCTTCTTCCTCGCACGGCAGCGTGAAGCACCTCTCTGGAACAGCAGCTGAGTTTAAGGTAGGCCCCGAGGTCCATGGCGCAATGGTCCTCCTGAAGGAGTGCTTGGACCGCCCTCTCTAGACCCATTGGTCTTCCTGAAGGAATGCTCGGGCCGCCACGGAGCCCATGGCCTTTGCGCACTTGAGCCCACTAACGCGCGGGGTACACAGGCTGCTCGTCTTGCGGCAGACGTTGTCTCTGTTTTGCGAGGAGTGCCTCCTTTGCCTGCGCGCGTATGCGCGCTTCCGCGCCTCGCCTTCTCTCTTGAATCTCCTTCCTCTTGCGCGCGAGCTCTTCTCGGGCCTGCAGGCGCATCAACGCGTTGTGCGCGCGGCGGTCTGCGCGGGTCTCAGGCTCCACCCGCCGCATTTCTTTGTTGTCGGGCTCTGACGGCGTCTCACGTTCATCGGGATCGATAGTGTAGTGCGGCCAGAGCTGAGCGAGGTCTCCTTCCAAATAGGCCGAAGACATTCGAAACGTTTTAGATGGTGCGGGATCCTCTTCCCCAACCTCTGGCGGTCCTTTGTCGGCTCCGCGTCTGCGCCCCTGCGCTTTCCACGCACCAAACAAAGTCGTATGGCACAGGCTGGCGGGGTCGGCAGAGCTGCCACACCTCTGGTGGTGGCGCTAGTTGTTGTCGGCGCGGTGCTGTTGACGTCCGCGCCCGGTTCTGTGTGGTTCTGTTGGTTCTGGCTGCAGGTGGCCTCCGGCCGGTGGAGCGCTCCACACCGCGGCGAGTTCGTTCCGCAGCGCTTCACCTCAAGTCTCCAGCGTCACGCCATGTTCGAGCACGGCCCTATTGTCGTTGACAGGTCGCTCGACGCCCTGGCTGAGGCATTTGCGCCGGAACGGGCACTGCGCTTTGCTGCTGGCAGCGGCGCGCGGGTAAGCCACGCCTTCCCTGACGGCACGCCCTGCCGCAGCGAGTTGACGGATGTGGACTTCCTGCGTCCTGCTGAGCGAGAGCTCGCCAGACGGCTTGGTGGTGTGAAACCCTTCCAAGGAAAACAGGGGCTAGCAGTCTACCAGGTCGAGAATCCGCATGGCCTGCCCGAACCAACCGAGGGTTGGGTCTCCGAGCAGTGGCATATCGACAACTTTGCTGACGGAGGTTTCAAGGTCATTGTATACTGCTCCGACGTGACAGCCTCCGACGCCCCCTTTGAGCATCAGGACCCGCCCACTCTCATTCCCGTGCTCCCTCCCGCGCCCTTCCGCCTGACGCGTCTCAACTATGCAGGCTCCAGCAAGCAGGTGCTGGGCCCGAGAGGCACGACAATCTTCTTCATGAACTCCAACCAACCCCACACAGGAAACTATGCCGTGCGCGGATGCCGGGACGTCATAAACTTCCACTTTTGCCTTCCGCACTAGTAGTTTCTTCCAGGAGAAAAGGCAGGCATGAGGAGCGAGCTGGAGCCCACCGCGACGCTCCAAGAGAGCGAAACGCTTGGCTGGGAGGCAGCCGAGCGCTGTCGGGAGGCCTTCAAAACACGCGGGGTATTCCTGATCCGCTGTCCTGGCCGTGCCTGGACGCCGGCCACTCTCCTATCCTTTCTTCTGGCGCACTTCGAGGAGCTGGACTGAGGGAAGGACTATCTAGGCGGAGCGAACCCGCGTCTCGAACTCGGCGCCCACGTCTACGACGTCGGCGTGCCAGACTGCGCTGATGTTTTGCATCACCATGAGATGCAGTACAAGCAGGCTACGGTTCGGAGTTTGGTTTTCGCCTGTGCGCACGCCTCTTCCGAGCCTGACAAGGTGGTGCCGACGGAGCTCGGCGACGCCAAAGCAGCTGCTCGCTATTTGAAGAATCACGCGCCGGCGCTCCGACGACGGCTCTCCACGGAAGGAGTCATCTACGTGCGAGCGCTTTTGGACAAGTCCCGCGAGCTAGAGGCTGAACAGTACTTGTATAACCACTGGCAGACCTCCTTCCAGACCGAAAAGCCTGAAGAGGCGGAGAGTCGCGCCACCGCCGCCGGCCTGGAGATCCAATGGACCTCCACGGAACGTGCTGGGACGGTTCTCGAGACTCAATTTCGCGCAGCCACATTCGAGAAGGCCGAGGACGGCGAGGAGGTGATGTTTGCCACTCCAGCGGATTCGGAAGAGTGGTTCCGTACGTGGCCTGGCTTCGAGAACCTCACGCCCGAGGACTCACCTATGCGGATGTCGTACGGCGGCGGTGCTCCGATCCTGGACGAGGAGCGCCGCCTCTGGTGGGAGGCCGTCAGAGCAGAGACCTACGATGTGAAGTGGGAGACTGGCGATGTTCTCGTGGTCTGCAATTTCCGGTGGTCGCACGGCCGGAAGACGCCGCGCTTTGGAAGCGCCGGGAGATCCCTACTTCTCGCGCTCGGAGGCACCGCCGCGAGGTCCCGCTCATAAAGGAGCCTGCTCCTGGGCGCAGGACCCATAGTGTGTTTCCGCGACCAAGGAAACACACGATGCTCTCTCTCTTCGAGGAGCCGGCTGCGAGCGACGTGGACCGTCTCTCCGAGCTGCTCCGCCGACGGCCCGGGGTGGCTGCGGGCGCACTCGATGCACTTGCCGACGCGGCGTTCGAGAAACTCACGAGCAAGCAGCTGACGGACGAGGAAGTGCGGAAGCCCGAGACGTCACGCAGTGGTGCGGATTGGGTCATGACATCCTTGACTAGTGGCGATGGGCGCTCGGACCGTTACGTCCTCAAAAGTATGACGCGGGCAGAGCTGAGGGACACCGAGGCCCTCCTCGAAGCTCTGTGCGCGGTGCCCTCCAAGACGGTGCAGCGGACGTTTCTGCTACCCCTGGCGGTGGTGCAGGCACGCCGCAAGCACTGGGCCGTCCTCCCGCATCTGGCCCAGGGAATGGCGAACCCGGCCGTGTACGACTTGAAGAGGCCCTCCCCCTACGGTAACTCCACGACGGCTCACCTCAGCCTGTCCGCGGAGGACCGGCGGAAAATGCGGCGCTCTTGGGACGCTGAAGGAGGTGGCGACATTTTCGCGCTCGGGGCCGCGCGCTGGGGGCTGCCACCGGGAGCGAAAAAGACACTGCAACGCGCGCTGGACTTTTGCGAGACGGCGCGCTTAGTCGACTACTCCTTTCTTGTCGCCGTCTCGACTCACTCCGTGCAAGATGCCGCCGCGGCCGCCGCGTTACCCCCGTCCCATACGGCCTCTATGATTTCGGTCCCCCCTCGGTGCTCGAGACAGGTCACCGTCCGCTTCGCTATAGCCGACAGCAGCACCTTCGAGGCCACTCTCTCGAAGCGCGCGCACCAGCGCGTGGCACGCACCGCGCTACACATCGCACGGCTGACTTCGCAATTCGCGGGCAACACCCTTCTGGCAGCGAAGGTGTATCGCTCCGCGATGAGCGCAACGTTGGCGCAAGTGACCACTGGCGATGAGGACGCGGATGCGCCGGCCTGTGAGTCGCGGATTTCGTCCTCAGAGGGCGCGCTGGGCTGATCAGTCTGCGGTTCTCCGGATTCATAAATAGTAGCTCTCGCCAGGATTCAGGCAACGCCTGCGGATGAAGTGCTCCAGGCCGCACATTACACGCAGGCCTTCTGCGAACAGACGGAAAACCCTCGCCTCGCGCAGGCGTGGATCAACGGAGTGGGCCTGACACAGCAGCCCTGGACGCATCCAAATGAGCGGGGGCGTTGGTCCTCTTTGGAAAGAGGAGTGTGCGGAGACGCGAGCGATGGAGCGCCCCAAATGTCGAATTCATTCCCGAGGGACCCTACAGATGGACTCAGCACGAGGGGTACGTGGACTTTGCGCATGCTAAGCTAGGGGGTGGCATCTACTCGGGGAGTTTTGTGCAAGAGGAGAAGAACTTCATGTTCGAGACGAACGCTCTGCCAGTGCTGTGGGAGTCGGAGCACTCCGCCTCCGCGCCCCCCAATGCGCTGCAGCGGTTGAGAAACGCCAGGCTCCTGCATGAGCGTCCAGCGCTGATCAGGATGAGGCGTCTCTTCTCAGTGAAGCACACACCCAAAGACGCGCCTGGCCCTGCGTACTATGCCAAGCCTGGTTACAAGCACGCCATCGGCAAAACAAGGCCTGGAGCATACGACCCAGATCCGGCTTGGCTCGATCCGCCGCGACGGCGCGTCGATTTTGTGGCGATCTGCATGGCAGCCTCCACGCGGCACCAACTCGAGGCCAACCGCCCTCGCGAGATCGGCACGATGCTGAGGCTGGCGACGGAGGGCTTCCAGCAGTTCATTGCGCTTTGCGACGAGAACCCCCACCTCTCCCGCATCATTAACACCGGTAACTGGGGTTGTGGGTCATTTGGCGGAGATGAAAGGTTGATGTATCTCGTGCAGCTGCTGGCGTACCTGACGGCGCTGCGAGTCTCCGATGCATCGCGCCCCGTCACTTTCCGCTACTGGTGCTACGAGCCTTGTATATACAGCAAACTCCAGGACCTCGGCCCCGTGGAGTCCCTGCTGGCCAAACTCGAGGCCTGGGCAGACAAGGGGGGCGACGCAGGCGTGGCAAACATGCTCGACAGGCTTTCGAAGGGCGACAAGGACCCGCTGGAGCGGGGACTGGGCTCGGCTTCATCCGCGCTGATGGACATGTGGTGGCACACCTTCGCGTCCATGGTGGAGCCCCTCGACTGCGAGTCGTGCCCGCACCCAGACACCACGCCGCCGCAGGTCCAGCTGATTGCGCAGATGCGACAAGCTGGGGGGTCTGCCCCCTGTGTGATGGAGAGGAGAGGCTCGAAGCAGGTGCAGCAGTGCACGTACTGGTGGGACCTTGCCGCGAAAGCAGCTCGTCGAGGAAGACCCTGGCCATGCCGCCGGTCCCCAAAGACACGTGCTGAGTACTGGAATCCAGAGAGCGACGAGGCCATTCACTCGGTCCGCTGTGTCGAGGGCAGGCGCGAGACAACGTGCAAGGTGCCTGCCGAAAACACAAGCAGTGGCAGGGGGGCACACGGCTCCAGCAGCGCAGCCAGCGGCAGCCGGGATGGACATGGCACGGCAGCAGCGGCCAGTGGCGGAGGGGCGCCTGGCTCTAGAAGCAGTGGGAGCGGTCGGAGGGATGGGCACGCTTCGGCAGGGGCGGGCGAGGCAACGGCCGCAGGGAGTCGGCCAGCAGGAAGTCGGTCGGCAGGAAGTCGGTCGGCAGGAAGTCGGCGCGACCTTGCTGGTCGGGCGCAGGAGCCCTGGGTTCTTGTCCGCGAGGCCAGCGGCGAGTGGAAGAGGCACAGCACAGCTGGAAGGAAGGTCTTGGTCATATCTGCAGGAGCTGGACTTCAGTTGAACAAGCACGCTTATGCTCGCCTCAAGAACCTGGAGGTCGTCCAGCTGCCGGCCCTCCACTGGAAGGACACGCCGCTGGAGTTCTATGACAACAAGAGACTAGTCCTGGAAGGGAGTGGCGCGGAGGGAGAGAACGCCGCTGGACTGGCCCGTCTGGTCTGCGACCGGATAAGGCGCCTGGGGGAGCCCCCTGCCGTCTTGATTTGCGGCTCCGTCGGCGGGCAGGTCACTGCTGGATTAGTCTGGCGCACATGCTGGCGAGGTCCGACTGTGATGTTGAACGCCGGCAGTCTCCGCACCCAAACCCCGACCTACGAGGGGGTCTTCCCAGTCTTTGTCACGATGACTGGGGAGAAGCGCGCTGATCACCCTTCGTTTCCGCATAATTGCGTGGTGGCGAACGAGTGGTTTCGGAAACACAAGGGTGACGGCGACCAGCGCGGCGCGGCGGTGTGCGTGCAGCTGGACGACGCGCATGTGCCGTCTAGGTCCCTCGCACCGGTCTTCCCTGCGCTCGTGAGCTGCGCGATGGCACGTCCCACTTCGCCCCCCGCAGTGGCAGCTGCCTGGGACGGCCCCACCACCGCTGTCTGGCTTTTCCTCGGCGATGATGCACCTGTGAGGGTGGCCGTCGGGCCCGCCACAGGCTCTTTGCTGGCGCCCGTGGTTATAGACCTTGACGACGACTCCTCAGATCGCGAAGGTCAGCCTCCGACCCAGACGCCAGCCAACAGGACGCGCCCGCGCTCGCGCTCGCCGCGGCGCGCCGGCGCCTCTTAAGGCTTCTTCCTCTCTCGAGTCCCGCTCCACTCGGCGGAGGGAGACACATGTTGGGCGCTTTCGCCGCTCGCGCCAGCTGTTTTGAGCATGCGGCAGCGCGGGCTCTGAGGCTCGCACTCAAGCGATGCACTTCAAATAGTCTTCAGGCCCTCTTCCTTACACCTTAAGGTGCTTTTGCAGAATGCAAGTCATGTGTTCATTCTGTTCACCCCCCTCAATGTCAAAATTGCATTGAGTCGCTTTCAAGTCTGAGAGCAGCGGATGACCCTCCCGTTTGGCGCGGGCAATGAAGCCAAGCATGGTCTGGTCGGAGTAGTCCGGAGACGTATGCAGGTCTTCCACGATAAAGCACCCGCCAGGCTTAACGTGTGGCCAGTAAGCGTACAAGGTGTTCAATTGCTGTGACATAGAGTGCCCCCCATCATCCAGGATGACAGCAAACGTTTCTGTCCCTATAGCATTTTGCAAGGACATAACGCTGTCTTGGTCCACGTGCCTGCAGATGCAGCCATGGTCCAGGCGTTCCTGCTCGGGCTGGGAGATGTCCATGCCTACAATACGCGCTGAAGGCTGCCACTCACGCCATGCCTTTAAGCTCTCTCCATTCAGTATCCCGACTTCCAAGAGGGAGTCAATGTCAGAGGGTAGATGCGCTTCATAGAATTTGCAGAAATCATGATGTTCTGAAGACTTATCTGTATGCTGTTTTCGACAGATAGCGTCGAACGAAGCTGCCATATTTCACAGGCGCTCGAATTGGGTGCTAACTATTCGTTGGCCTCCAGAGATCGTTTGGCCTCCTTTTGCAGCTCCTCATGCAGAAGAAGAGATGTGTGCACGGTTTCTGAGACTAGGCCGGATGGATTGGTTAGGGTGCGTATCCCTCAACACGCACCCCAGCATTTCCGCTCACCACGTCGCGCCCCGCTCACGGCACCAGGTCGGGATTGCTGCTCGTGCTCCAGCTGGCCCATTCAGTCTCAGTTTGTTGAGAGGCAGCGGGACGGCGAAATGCGGCGCGAAGTCGACGCGGGTGGTGCGCTGGAGGCCTTGGGACAAACTCTTCCTCGAAGAGGCTGTCATGCGTGTTCCTCGCGTGGTCGCTCCCTTGGGAGAGACGCGGACGAAACTCCAGGAAATCAGGTTCCTCTGCTCTCGCGCGCGGGCTCCACTCCAGCAGTTGGCGTGTCCATAACGTGGCGTGGCGCGGAATCCAACAAGTTCCGAGTGTCAGTGGTTGCTGCGACAATGCCCACACATGTCGTTCTTCTGCGTATCCAGTAGAGGAAGGCCGCCACCCAGCCATGCACAGCTAGAAGCAGAGACTCCGCCATGAGTCTGAGGCAAGCTTCCGGTCCGCCAGGATGAGCCAGCAGACCACGGGCCATGGCGGGCGAATGGCTAGAGGGGCGTCATGGCTGGCAGAACGATAGCATGTGACTCGCACTGCCTGCTCCTGGCGGGTCTGTCCCTGCTCTGTCCCTGCTCTGTCCCTGCTCTGTCCCTGGTCTCGCTACGCACACACTTTTTTGGCAAAGAAACAACAACTTTTTCCCTCGGGTTCCCTGTTCGCTCCGAGGTGCTAGCGGTGGTCATAGTGCTGCGACGGCGCCTGCGATGGTTTGTGCTGCCTGGAGCGGCGTGCTCTGCGGGCTTGCGTGGGTTG
>Ga0180432_10000097_pt1 | contig 132297 bp, 117 predicted proteins | sample SS_ome_10_FD_132414 | JGI IMG/M metagenome (GOLD analysis project Ga0180432, IMG submission 132414) | Hypersaline lake sediment archaeal communities from the Salton Sea, California, USA - SS_1_MS_2 metaG | ecosystem: Environmental > Aquatic > Non-marine Saline and Alkaline > Hypersaline >... | reverse complement strand
GGTCTCCCAGACCCTCAGGGTCTGGAGGGGCAACCACCCGTGTCCAAGTCCAACGAGCGCACCGTCGTCGTAGACCCTAAGGGTCTCCCAGACCCTTAGGGTCTGGAGGGGCAACCACCTGTGTCCAACGCCAGCGACCGCACCGTCGTCGTAGACCCTAAGGGTCTCCCAGGCCCTTAGGGTCTGGAGGGGCAACCACCTCTGTCCAGGGCCAGCGCCCTCTCCGCCGTCGTAGACCCTAAGGGTCTCCCAGACCCTCAGGGTCTGGAGGGGCAACCACCCGTGTCCAAGTCCAACGAGCGCACCGTCGTCGTAGACCCTAAGGGTCTCCCAGACCCTTAGGGTCTGGAGGGCAACCACCTCTGTCCAGGGCCAGCGCCCGCACCGCCGTCGTAGGCCCTAAGGGTCTCCCAGACCCTTAGGGTCTGAAGGGGCAACCACCCGTGTCCAAGTCCAACGAGCGCCCCGTCGTCGTAGACCCTAAGGGTCTCCCAGACCCTTAGGGTCTGGAGACGCGCTCAATCAAAGTCCTCCGCTATCAACGGCGCAATCGCCCGTGTGTCCACGTCCGTCTGGTGGAAGGCGGCGAAATGCTCCCGTCCCTGGAACCACTCCAGCACCTCGTCGCGCTTCAAGCGCGTGGCCTGTTGAGAAAGGTGCGCCTGATACGAAGAGTAAGGCCACTCTCGGAAATCATCCACGAAGCGATGCTTCTGTGGGTTATGGTGAATGTATGCCACCAGGCACACGAAATAGGCATCGCTGGTCACCTCCACGCGCCCGAAAGGGTGCTGGAACAGGCTGCCGCTGCGTTCGTATGCCTTGTTGATCGCTTTGGCGTACGCGTTGAACAGATTCGAGAATTGGCGGCTGGGGTTCGGCAGCCGCCCCGAGGCCTTTAGGGTCTCCTCGTCGCGGATTCTCACCAGCAGGTGGAAATGGTTGCTCAGCAGGCAGTAGGCATACGTCTCGGCGACCGGTTCGATGTATCGCGCGTAGAGTCTCAGGAAGTAGGGATAGTTGCGCTCCTCGCGAAAGATGCTTTCCCGGTTCACGCCGCGGTTGTAGATGTGGTAGTATGTGCCATATTGAAGGGCTGAGGGACTGGTCATTCGCTCCTCCCTAGACCCTAAGGGTCTCAGAGACCCTTAGGGTCTGGCGTCATAGGGTCTAGGGCCATCAGGCCCTCTATGGTCTCACGCATCACCCGCTCCAACTCCAGCAGCCGCTCCATCGTCACCTGCGGTTTCTCGTAGTAGGCCTCGTCCTGCTCCACCTCCCGGTAGCGGCTGGCGGAGAGGTCGTACTTGTTGGCCTTCACCCGCTCCTTGTTCACCCAGAACTGGCGCGTGATCTGGTCGATCTGCGCCTGCAGCGGCGCGATCTCCGCCTCCAGCGCGTCCAGGTCGTCGTTCACAGACCCTAAGGGTTTGGAGAAACCCTTAGGGTCTATCGCGCTCTCGAACGTCAGCCGGTTGATCTCCCCTTGGAGTTCCAGCCGCTGCGCCTTCAACGGCGCCACCTCTTCCCGCAGCGACGCCAGCCGCGCCTCCCGCGCGGCCTGGAAGTCGGCGTCGTGCCGGTGGCGCCAGCACGCCAGGATGTCGGGGATGTCGTTCTCGGCCGTCGGCTGGCGCTTGTCGTCCAGGCTGAAGCCGTCGTGCGCCATGTCGTAATACCAGATGCGCCCGGTGCTCGCGTTCTTGGTGAACAGCAGCACCGCCGTCGAGACCCCGGCTAGGGCTTGAACACCCCGCCCGGCATCGACACCACCCCGTCCAGCCGGTGCTCCTCGATCAGTCTCTTGCGCAGTTCGACGTGCGCCCGGCTGGAGCCGAACAGCACCCCATCGGGCACGATCACGGCGCAGCGCCCACCGCTATCCAGCGCCCGCAGGATCAGGTGCACGAACAGAAGCTCCGACTTGGTGGTGTTGCTGGGCAGCGTGGCGTTGACGTTGTTCTTGTCCACCTTGCCCTTGAAGGGCGGATTCATCAGGATCACCGTGTACTCGCCCGTCTCCTCGAACTCCTTGGACAGCGTGTCCATGTAGAAGAAGTGGGGCGAGCGGATGCCGTGGAGCATAAGGTTCATCGACCCGATGCGCAGCATGGTCATCCCAGAGTCGTTGTCGTAGCCACGAAAGGCCCGCCCCTGCAAGTGCTCGCGCTGCCTGGCAGTGAGCTGGCTGCCGGTCAGGTTGTGCGGCCAGCTCTGCTTGTCGTAGGTCAGGACGTCCGGCGGGGTATGCTGCTCCAGGATGTACTGGTAGGCGTTGACCAGGAACCCGCACGTGCCCGCCGCCAGGTCGCCGATGCGGTCGTGGGGCTTGGGGTCGATCATCTGCACCATCATGCGGATGATGTGCCGCGGGGTGCGGAACTGGCCGCTGCGCCCTGCCGTGTTGAGGTAGCTCAGCAGGTACTCGTACAGATCGCCCTGCACGTCCTGGGCCTGCTCGGTGATGCGCACGTCGTTGATCAGGTTGCAGACCTCGATCAGCAGGCGCGGCTGGTTGATCTTGCACTCGGCGTTCTGCATGTAGCGCTCGAAGGAGCTCCCCGCCTCGCCCATCTCCTTGAACCAGGGGAAGACCACGGTCTTGAGATGATCGAGGGCGGCCTCGGCCTGCTTGTTAGTCCAGTTCTTCCAGCGCAGGTGATCGGGGATGGCGGAGGTGTACGCCTTGCCCCGCCGCTTGGCCTGGCGCTCGTTCTGATCCTCCAGGTCGTCCAGCCGCTTGAGGAAGAGCAGGTAGGAGAACTGCTCGATGGCGTCCATCGGATTGGAGAGCCCCCCGGTCCACAGGGTGTCCCATATCCGGTCGACCTGGGAGCGTAGTTTCGGGTCGGTGAGCATGGAGTCTCCTCGAATCTGGTACTGCGAAAGCGCCCCGCGCGATTACGGAACCGCGGCGACGTCGGGCGCGACGGTCAGCCTCTCGACAAAGGCGAGGATGTCCTGGAGCTGTTCCTCGGCGAACCACTTGTCGGCCACCTCGGTGCCCAGGGTGGTAAAGGGAGCGTCATACAGGTCGGCCAGCTCCACGTGATGCCTGTCCTTGAAGACGTCGCGCACCGTGCGCAGGAACAGGGTCTGGTCGGCGTTGAGATAGTGCGCCCGGATGTAGGCCTCGAACTGGCGGTGGACGATGTCCGCGTAGTCGGGCACGCCCTGGAGGTCCAGCAGGCGGCGCAGGAACTCGATCAGGCTGCCCACGCGCACGGCATAGGCGCGGCGGATGTTGGCCGGGTTCAACTGCAGGTTGCTCTGGCTGAGCTCGACCTGCAGGGCGCGCTCCAGGTCCAGCAGATCGAGGTCGCTGACCGGCTCGCCGTGCTGCAGCGCGACGATGGTCGGATGCTGCGCCACCAGGTCGAGTACCCGCCGCTGCACGCGCTCGCGGTATTCCTTCTCATACACCGGCTCGTCGCGCTCGTTGAGGATGATGTAGCTGCGCCATTCGATGGGGTCCGCCAGGTCCAGCTCGACCAGGGTGCCGTACCTGGTGCGGTGCTTCATCTGGCCGGCCAGGGCCTCGATGATCTGGTTGAGCTGCGCGACCGTCGCCGTCTGCAGCCTGCGCGGCGACTGGCACAGGAGCAGCGCCTCCTTGCACGCCGGGTCTTCGTAGACGAAACCGGGCATGCGGCTGGCGTCCTCGGCGATGGACTTGACCGTCTGGGCCGTATCCGCGCCCGTCTGGATCTGCAGCTTGAGCCGCTCGACCTTGTGCGTGAAGGTCGCCGCGGCCACGTCCACACCGGCGGCGTAGCGCAGCAGGTGGCCCACCTGGAGCCGCAGGAAGTCCAGCTTGGCCGGCGTGAGGTAGACCCAGAACGTGTCCTGCCACGCCGGCTCGATGCCGGGATAGACCTTCTTGACGGCGTAGGCGTCGAGGGGGATGCGCGCGATCTGCGCGCGCAGGTCGGCGACGACGCGCCGGGCCTCGGGGCGCTCCTGGTCGTCGAGATAGTGCGCCAGCAGTTGGAGGCGCGTGTTGAAGATCTTGACCAGCACGGGCGTGGTCTCCGCCTGCTCCTGGTCGGGGTCCTTGTTGAAGTCGTTCTGCCAGAAGTCGATGATCTTGAACTTCGTCTTCTTGCCATCCGGTAGGCGGTCGTAATACTGGCACGCCTCGTGGTTGCGCGTGCCGCGGCCGATCATCTGCTCCAGCTTGATCTGGGAGTGCACCGGCCGCATGAAGACCAGGTTGACCGCTTCGGGGACGTTGACGCCGGTCTCCAGCATGTCGACGGAGATGGCGATGCGCGGCATATTTTTGCGCTTGAACCCCTTGATCGCCATGCCCTTGTGCTCCGACTTGTAGGTGATGACGCGCGCCAGGCCGGGGTGTTGCGGAAAGACCTCGTCGAACACGTCCTGCAGCCGCAGGGCGTGCGCCTGGGTCATGGCAAAGACGATGGTCTTGCCCGGAAGTTGCCCCGACCGGTCCTTGAGGCACACGTCCCAGATCTCCTGCCACTGCTCGCGCAGCGTGCCTCGGTTGGTCACCGTGCGCTCCAGGTCGGTCCCGGAGAAGTCGATCGTGTCGGGGTCCTTGCCCTGCTCGATCAGCGCGTTGTGCTGCTCTTCGGTGAGATCGACGCCCCGGATGCCCTTGCGCTGGAAGCCGGTGCGCGCGGCGTAGAGCTCGTAGCCCACCAGGTAGCCCTCCGCGACGGCCTCGTCGCGGGTGTAGAGGTGGGTGGGCACCTCGTCGGGGCACTCGAATTCGAGAAAGGTGTTGCGATTGATGAAGGCGGCGGGCGTGGCCGTCAGGCCGATCATGCGCCCGTCGAAGTGCTCCAGCACGTCGTTCCACTTGTTGAAGATGGAGCGGTGCACCTCGTCGAAGATGATCAGGTCGAAGGCGGCGGGCGTGAACCGGGGGAACACGTTGCTCAGCGTCTGCAGCGTGACGGCAAAGAGCCGATTGCCCGCGACGTCGTCGATGGTGTGAGAACGGATGCGCGCGCACGGCTCTGTGGGGATGTGGGCCTCGAAGCCCTCGTTAAGGGCTTGCTCCACCAGGGCGTCCCGGTCGGCCACGAACAGGATCTTGCGGGCCTGGTTGCTGCACAGAAAGACGTCGGCCAGGGCCATCGCCACGCGCGTCTTGCCGGTGCCGGTGGCCATGATCAGGAGCGCGCGGCGTTTCTTCTCGTGCTCGAAGGCCTCGCTGATGCGGCGCACGGCCTCGATCTGGTAGGCGCGGTCGATGATCGCCTGCCTGGGCTGGACCGTGGTCAGGGGCACCTGATCCTGCCGGATATCGAGCAGGCGGCGCAGGTCGGCTGGCGAGAAGAATCCCTGCACCTCGCGCTTGGGCGCGCGGCCCACGTCCCAGAAGTGGATCTGGCGGCCGTTGGTCATGAAGGCAAAGGGCCGGAAGCTCTGCCGCTTCTCGATCTCGGTGACGTAGAACTCGGTCTGGGGCTCGGCCAGCCGGGGATCGACGCTGGTGCGCTTGGCCTCCACCACGGCGACGATCTCGCCGTTGGGCAGGTAGAGCACGTAGTCACACACCCCCTTGGGCAGCTCGACGTCGGGGATGTCCTGCTGCTTGCCCAGTTGGGCCGCAAGCTGGTGCCATGCGTTGGGGTCGTATTGATCGGCGGGGACCTCGACGCCGACCTGGGTCTGGTCGCCCAGATCCCAGCCCGCCTTCTCCAGGGCAGGGTCGATGAGTTCCTTCCGCGTTTGAGCTTCGGTTGGGCCGGGCAACCTTACAATCCTCGTCCTTGCAGTAGGATTTCGAGACCACACGCCGTCCGCCAGGTCGAATCAACGCCCTACGTGCCAGGCCGCAAGGCACGTACGTAGTATATGCCTTTCTCCATTTTGTGCAAATCGTACTGGACGTGCGCACAATAAAAGTTGGAGGCCGTACCCCCGCTTGACATTCGAGCGGAAGTGCAATAGAATGTGTACGTGTAACCACATTGGCCCAGGCAGTAGGAACGTCTTGGAGGTAGATACTGCACGAACATAGAGCCCGCCCTCACGATCACGGTGTCGGCGGGCGTCGTGTGTTGGCCTCAGACTTCCGAGGTCTAGGGCATAGCTCCAAGTCACAGAGATCGCAGCTTCTGCAAGGTGTTAGGCGGACTGAGTGAACCGCTGAAGACCTCGGAAGTCTTGTGTGGACACGCAGAGTTGTCTCATCATAGGCGCATTGGGCGCACATAATATTGGTAATGAGGACAAGTACCGTGAAAATAGAACAACCCAAAAGAGTTGTGAGCTGGTCTGTTATAGTCCTGGCAATTGTGATTCTTTGGCCTATTATTGTCCTGGTTCTTGCAGTATACTTTGGGAACCTGCTCAAGGGCTTCTTGAGGGATATTCACGAACTATCCTGCAGAATAGGCATTGTAAACTTCGCAGCCAGGAAAGCGCAAGCCGAAGAGGTTTCCACCTTAAGAGCTTCAAGAGCCAAAGAGGGGAGTACTTCAAGTGGACAGCAGAGCGACATGAAGCACAAACTTCGTGCTGTGGAAGGCTCTCGCATCCTGTGGGTTGACGATAGGCCTTCGAACAACATTGGTGAGCGAAGCACCTTAGAGCAAATGGGAATCCAATTCACTGTTAGTACTTCCACCGAAGATGCTCTGGAAAAGGTGCATCAAGATGATTACGATGCTATCATATCTGACATGGGGCGGCCGCCCGACAATCGCGCCGGGTATACACTCTTGAGGGAGCTTCAAAGAAGGGAAATGGACGTACCTTTTGTCATTTATTCTGGCTCCAACCTGCCAGAGCACAAAGCTGAGGCCCTAAGTAGGGGAGCTGTCGGAGCCACGAATAGCCTTCCAGAGCTCGTTGAGCTTGTCAAAAAGGCTCTTCTGGATGCTTGAGAAATGCACAAGTGGTTCAGCCTGCAAGCGCGCTAACTACGGGTTGCAGCCGACTGCCCAATGTGCGACCGGTATGTGATGCTGTCCCTGACTGGATGGCGTAGAAGATCCTGAGCGCCAGCGAGCATGTCGGGAACGATCAAGGCGCGGTCTACAAGCCGAGCGGGCCAGTCAAGCAGCAGTCCAGGAATCGGCCCCAGGGAGAGAACCTCAATGAAGATCTGTTCGCACTGTGGAACCGAATTGCCCGATGAGGCGCGCTTCTGTATGGCGTGTGGGGGAGAACAGCCAATCCAACAGGTGGACGTGCGGACCACGATCGGCGGCGACGTGACCGGGCCGGCCCTCACGGGACAGTTTTCTGGCCCCGTGACCGTCTACCCCCCACCTTCCGAACCCTGCGATCCTGACGAACTGCGGCGCTGCTACCTCCACCATCTCTACGAGCGGGTGCATCGCATCGCCCTCTCCGGCATCGACCCGGAGGCGGCCAGCAAGGCCGAGGCGCGGCTCAACCTGGGCGCGGTCTATACCGCGCTCTGTACCCTCACCCGCGAGGAGTGCGACCGCTTGGCCAACGACGGATCGTACCTGCTGGCCCAGGGCCAGGCCCGGCGCGGGCTGCCCGGCGGCGGCGAACGCGAACCCCGACGGCTCTCCGCCGTGGCGCAACTGGATCGGCACGAGCGGCTGGTGCTGCTGGGCGAGCCGGGCAGCGGCAAGTCCACCTTCGTCAACTTCGTGGCCCTCTGCCTGGCGGGGGAACTCCTGGGGCAGGAACCCAACCTGGCCCGTCTGCGAGAGCCGCTGCCGCTGGAGGACGAGGACGAGAATGAGGCCAGGGAAAACGGGGAAGACCGGGATCCGCAGCCGTGGCGCTACGGCGCGCTGCTGCCGGTGCGCATCGTGTTGCGCGACTTCGCCGCGCGGGGCTTGCCGCCGCTGGGGGAGCGGGCCACGGCCAGGCACCTGTGGGACTTCGTCTCCGCCGAGCTGGAGGCCGCCGCCCTGGGCGCTTACGAGCCGCACCTCAGGCAGCACCTGCAACGGCAGGGCGGCCTGATCCTCCTGGCTGGCCTGGACGAGGTGCCGGAAGCTGACCGTCGCCGGGAGCAGATCCAGCAGGCGGTGGAGGACTTCGCCGCCACCTTCCGCAAATGCCGCTTCCTGGTCACCAGCCGCACCTACGCCTACCAGCAGCAGGCCTGGCGCTTGGAGACCTTCGAGGAGACGGTGCTGGCGCCCTTTGACGCGGGGCAGATCCGGCGTTTCGTGTCGCGCTGGTACGAGCACATCGCCCTCCTGCGGGATTTCGGCAGCGACGAGGCGCAGGGCGGCGCCGCGCTGCTCCAGCAGGCCATCTTCACCAGCGACCGGCTGCGCGCCCTGGCCGGACGGCCGCTGCTGCTGACGTTGATGGCGTCTTTGCACGCCTGGCGGGGCGGCAGCCTGCCGGAGAAACGGGAGGCGCTCTACGCCGACACGGTGGACCTGCTGCTGGACTGGTGGGAGCGGCCCAAGGCGGTGCGCGACGCCGGGGGCAACTACGTGGTCCGGCAGCCCAGCCTGGCCGAGTGGTTGCGCGTGGACCGGGACAAGGTGCGCGACCTGCTGGAGGGCCTGGCCTACGAGGTGCACGCCGCCCAACCTGACCTGCTGGGCACGGCCGACGTGCCGGAGGGGAAGCTGCTCAGCGGCCTGCTGCATCTGAGCCAGAATCCCGAGGCCAACCCGGCGAATCTGGTCCACTACCTCAGCCAGCGGGCGGGCCTGCTGGTGCCGCGTGGGGTGGGCGTGTATACCTTTCCCCACCGCACGTTTCAGGAGTACCTGGCGGCCTGCCACCTGACCGACTTCGACTACCCGGAGCGGGTGGCGGAGCTGGCCCGCGGCGATCCCGACCGCTGGCGGGAGGTGGCCCTGCTGGCCGGGGCCAAGGCCGCGCGGGGGACCGCCTCGGCGGTCTGGTCGCTGGTGGACGCGCTGTGCTATCGAGCGCTGTCCGAGGGAGAGGCCCAGAGCGGCCCCGATGCCTGGGGGGCGCTGCTGGCCGGGCAGGCGTTGGTGGAGGCGGACGTCAGCCTGGCCTCCGGCGCCGATCGGGACACGGTGAGCGCGCGCAACCGGACCAAGGTCCAGCGGGTGCAGGCGCATCTGGTGCGCGTGATGGAGGCGGGCAGGCTCCCGGCCGTCGAGCGCGCCGCCGCCGGCCGCGCCCTGGCCCGGCTGGGCGACCCGCGCCCCGGCGTGGGCGTGGACCCGACCACTGGCCTGCCGGACATCGTTTGGTGCGAGGTTCCCGCGGGGGCGTTCTTGATGGGGACGCGGGCAGAGGACATCCCCGCGCTCGTGGAGCAATTGGGCGGGTGGCGCGATTTGTACGAGGGGGGGATTCCACAGCACGACGTGGTCCTCCCAACTTACTACATCGCCCGTTACCCGGTCACCAACGCCCAGTTCGCCGCGTTTGTGCGGGCAGGGGGCTACCGGGAACGCCGATACTGGACGGAGGCAGGGTGGGGGTGGAGAGAGCGCGAGGGATGGACCGGGCCACGCGAATACGGCGAGCCGCACGAACTGCCCAATCATCCGGTGGTGGGAGTGAGCTGGTACGAGGCGGTCGCGTTCTGCCGCTGGTTGACCAGGGAGTTGCGCCAGGCCGGGGAGCTTGGGGCCGGTGAGGAGATCGCGCTGCCGACAGAGACGCAGTGGGAGAAGGCCGCCCGGGGGACCGACGGCCGCGACTATCCCTGGGAGGGCGAGTGTGATCCCAACCGGGCCAACTACAATGAGACGGGGATAGGTACGACGAGCGCGGTGGGCTGTTTCCCCGGTGGGGTGAGTCCGTACGGGGTGGAGGACCTGAGCGGGAATGTGTGGCAGTGGTGCGGCAGTCTCTACAGGCCGTACCCCTACGATCCAGGTGATGGGCGCGAAAGTCTGGAGGCAGTAGGGGACCGGATGCTGCGGGGCGGCTCGTGGGGCGGCCATCGGAACGGCGCCCGCTGCGCGTACCGCAACGGGGCCCATCCCGTCTTTAGGAGCCGCTTCAGGGGGTTCCGGGGCGCCAGGGGCTCTGGATAGGCCGTCTCTCATCTGTCGTTTGTCATCTGTCATTTGCCGAGGCCGCGCGAAGCGCGGTCGCGGGTGGCGAAAAACGGCGTTTTCGCATAGCAGTAGCCAAGAATTCGGAAGTCTCTCGTCAGATACCCGGCGACCAGGCCGACACGTCCTGGCATCAACCTCGCTACGCAGGAGACTTCTGAGACTTCCGAATTCTGCGTGGTCTCCCCATAGCGTGTGGGCGACGCGAGCGCGCCTCAGGTGACCGGCACTTGAACGCAGTCTGGGTGATGATGGTTGTTGATGTTCCACCGCTGAGAGATCACATCGGGACGAAGTTCTTCAAGTGCCGGTCACCTCACGTGCTGCTATCTCCCCACCTGCCGCCCAGCCGCCTTGCTGATTTGCCGATTTGCTGATTTGCTGATTTGCTGATCTGCTGTGCCGTTAGTGCCGTTTGCCCCATTAGGGCCATTTTCGGGGAGAATCCCAACCGATTTGCTGACTTGCCGATCTTCTGATTTGCTCATTTGTCCTTTTCTTTTTGGGCTTTGGTCCTTGGGATTTGGCATTTGGCATTTGCCCATTTGCCCCTTTGTGCTAGACTCTCTTCCAACACAGGGTAGCCAGACGACGTCCCCATCAGCCTCGTAGGTGAACTAGAGATGCCAACAAGCAATCAAGCCTTTGACTCACACCTGGAGACCTGGAAGCACCACCAGACAATGCCTTGGTCGCGGGTTCGCATGAAAGTTGAGGTCTCAAATCTGCTTCGCCATGTCGGCCAATCTGGTTTGAAGATCCTGGATGCGGGCGGTGGTAATGGCTATGTGTCCATTCCGTTCGCGCAAAACGGGTGCCAGGTGGTGGTTGCCGACTATTCGCAAGCAATGCTCACCGATGGCCAGAGGCTGATGTCCGAGCTTGGCCTGGACAGCAGCGTCTCTTTCGTTCTGACCAGGCTCGAAGACCTGTCGAGTGTCATCCACGACCAAGAGTTCGACGTCGTCATGTGCCATAACGTGCTTCAATATGTGGAGAGCGTTCCGGCCGTGCTCCGGTCAATTCTGCGGCCGCTGAAGTCGCGGGGCGTGGTCTCGATCATATGTATGAACCGCTACTCAATCGCGTATCACCAGGCATTTCTACGCGACGATCTCCAGGCTGCCAAAGCGGCGATTGGCGCAACGGAGACGAACACGATATTCGGATCCACGGCACGGGCACTTGCCGTTGACGAGATCGTGAACATGCTGGAAAGCCAGGGTTGCGTCATCCAGGCTGACTATGGCGTGAGGTGCATGATCGACTACTGGGGAGACAACGAGCGCAAAGCGGAACCCAACACGCTGGCGCAGTTGCAGGAACTGGAGTTGGCGCTGTCGGCAGAGTATCCCTACAAGCTGCTGGCGCGCTTCTTTCAGGTGATTGCTCGAAAGGCTTGACTGGCCCCAGACTTCCGAAGTCTAGGGGGTAGCTGCAAGTAGCATAGGTCGCGGCTTCCGCAAGGTGCTAGACAGGTCAAATGAGCTACTGAAGACTTCGGAAGTCTAGTGTGACATTGCTGAAGCCATTTCGGGGGCTTGGATGCGCTGAACGCAAACCCTAAAGGTCTAGAGTGGCCCATAATCCTGCCATGCCGTGAACGAGGAGCGAGAGGGCGTGAGAAATCTAGAGGCAAGTCCGATGGACCAATCCACTTCAGGTTTTGAATCCGATCTGCGCATGTCGCCCCGTCCCGTATTGGCCGCGTTGGTGATGTTGGGAGGCATACTCTACGTGGCTGCAGAGATGATGGCGTGCCCGTGGCAGATGGTGGGCCACCTCATGTCGCTCGTCTTGCTTCTAGCGGGTCTGGCAGCCATCGGGTGGATGCTTCTCGGCTGGAGGCCCATGCTGAGCCGGTGGTTAACCGTCCTGGCGTTGGCGGTAGCGGTTCACCTGGGGGGATTCTGGCTGCACGTACCTGGATCTCTCGCTTGGGCGGTGATTCCTACCGTTCTGGCTGTTCCTCTGCTGGGTTTTCCCGCCGCAGTTGTCACCGCGGTTGGCGAATCCGCCGTCATCCTGGGCCTGGCACGCTATCCGGCAGCGGGGTTCGGCGTGTCCGACGCCGCCGCTGCTCTCGTGGCCGTCTGGGGGGTATTCGTCGGGATATGTGCCCTGCACCATCAGATTCACCAGCAAAGCTCGTGGTTGGCCGAGTACTTTGAACATGCGCAGCAGTCCTTGCGAGAGGCGCAGGATCGCAGGGCCGAACTCGGCCAGGCACTGGACGATCTGGTCCACGCTAACCGGCAGCTTACGCTGGTGAACCAGCGCGTCGCGGCGCTGCGGCTGATCGCGGAGGAGGCCCAAAAGGCCAAGACGAGATTCGTGGCCAGGGTCAGCCACGAGTTTCGGACGCCCTTGAACATGATCATCGGTCTCGTCGATTTGATGGTCGAGACTCCCGAGATATACGATGTGACGCTGTCGCCCCGGGCGCGGGAAGCCCTGCAGGTCGTACATCGCAACTGCCAGCATCTCTCCAATATGGTAAACGACGTCCTGGATCTGACCCGGATCGAGACAGATCGCATGGTGCTGTATAGAGAGCGAGTCGATATCCGGGAGGTGGTTGATAGCGCGGTGGAGGCGCTGCGGTCCCTGCTGGACAGCAAGCAACTGGCTCTCGATGTGCTGGTTGCGGAGGACGTCCCTGAGGTCTACTGCGACCCCACGCGTGTTGAGCAGGTGATTCTCAACCTGATGAGCAACGCGGCTCGATTCACCGAACAGGGAGGCATCACGGTAGAGATCGTTCAGCAAGGGCAAGGTGTTCTCGTGAGTGTTACGGACACGGGGCCGGGCATCTCCCCGAAGGACCTCGACAGGATCTTTGAGCCCTTTTGCCAGGGTATGAGCGACCTGTGGCGCGATAAGGGGGGCAGCGGGCTGGGCTTGAGCATCAGTAAGCAGTTCATCGAGCTTCACGGCGGCCGCATGTGGGTGGAGAGCAAACTGGGCGTGGGGACCAGTTTCGCGTTCGAGCTGCCGACGTCCCCATCTATCGTGCCTGTTGGCAGGCCGGGGCACCAGATTCGGGAAGATTGGATCTGGCGCGAACGCCAGTCCAAGCCTAGCTTCCCCGACTCTCACTACAGCCCGCGTCTTGTCATCTGCGACGAGACAGGTGTCCTGCACGAGTCGCTCGCGCGCTATTCGGATGAGGTCGAGTTCGTGAATGCCCGGGACCTCGATCAGCTCGTCGGGGTCTTGCAGGAGAGCCCGGCCCACGCCGTCGTGCTCAACGCCGCGGCTTTCGAGGACGTCCTGTCTGCGACTGAGGTGATCGAGCGAGTGGCACCGGGGACACCCGTCATAGGGTGCTCTGTGTGTCCGAGAGTCGAGCGTGCCACGTCTCTTGGCGCGCTAGGGCACCTGATCAAGCCTGTCACGCGGTCTGACCTGAAGAAGGCGATTCAAGTGCTGGGCTGTCCTGTCAGGCGAGTCCTCGTGGTCGACGATGACCCGGATGCGCTGGAGCTCTTCAGCCGGATGCTGTACGTCTGTGATAGCACCCTCGAGATCATAACCGCTTCCAGCGGCAAAGAGGCGCTGGAGCGGTTGCGTCGTGACTTGCCTGACATGATGCTGCTCGACATCGTGATGCCCGACATAGACGGCTGGCAAGTGCTGGAATCCATGACGCAGGACGAGGGGATACCAGAGGCGCCGACCTTTCTCGTTTCGGCGCAAGATCCTGCAGATCAACCGCTGAGGAGCAGGTTCTTGTTGGCTACGATGGACGAGGGGCTGTCGCTCAGCAAGCTGATGCACTGCTCGCTGGAGGTCTCAAAGCTACTGCTGGAGCCTGAAGGAGCACTTGATCCAGCGCCTGGATGAACTCGCGCCGGCGCACGGGCTTGGGCAGATAACGCGCAGCGCCAAGAGACAGGGCCAGATCCTCTTCCTGGACGACCGAACAGATGATCACGGGAATCGAGCGGGTCGCAGGGTCTTCGTGGATGCGCATGAGCAATCGCCACCCGTCGACGTCGGGCAGCATCACGTCAAGCACGACAATGTCGGGGATGGTGGTCTCGATGGTCTCAAACAGCGCGCCTCCCTGCGCCACGTGGACGATGTGATATCTCGTCCCGATCGTGCAGTCTCGATAGAAACGCGCCATGTCTTCGTTATCGTCCACCACCAGCACGGTGACCTTACCCATAGAGGGTACGTTAATCCATACAAAGGCTTGTGTGCCATCCACGCAGGTCTCAAGCGATATATCCTTCGATATCGGAATACCACTCGTGAAGGTCCTCTCGTTGAGCCCGCTGCTCACGGTGGTGGCACCTGTCAAGGTAATCTTGACGTTCCCATCCTCGAGCCTGGCGTAGACCGCGACCTGTCCGTCGGATACACAAGGACCAAATCGTTTCAGGGCCGAGATCAACACCTGGTGTAACAGGACAGGGTGAATCGCAGCGACCAAGCCAGGCTGCACAGATTTGACCTCTACGCGGATACCCAGTTTTGGAGCCAAAGGATCTATGAACCCTAGAACACTGCTGATCGCTTCTCCGACATCACACGGCGCACTGGGGGCTTTCGCCTCCAAGGAATCCAGTTCGCGCTGCATCTGAGAACGCCAGTCGGAGATCGGCGTATCAGCCGGGGTTCCCTCTGTGGGTGGTCCGTCGTCGCCCTGAGGCAAGCCTCTGGCGACCTGTCCCAAAGTCTGGCTGTGGCTCCAAAGCGCTTCTGCCAACGCGTGCGCTGCCTTGTGCTGCAAGCGGTTGACCGTCCTCCGGCTCACGTTAATCCGGTAGGCGGTCTCTTCCTGAGTGAGCCTTAGCACAAAGCGATTGTGTAGCAGGCTGTAGACCTGCCTGGTAAGGGCGGTGGGAGGGGTGTCCGACGGCGGTTCGAGACTCTCAATGGCGCGGAGGATAGCGGTTCGGACAGCGCGCATACCATCTCCAAGATCGCAGCCTGTCGCGGCACATAGTGCTTCGCGAGGCTGATAGTCTGGGTCATACAGATGGCACAGCGCCTCTTGAAACGCTTTCTCGAATTCCTTGTAACTAACCATCTCTGTGGTGGCACAAAACTGTCACAGCCTTGGCGTGGACTGCTGACGTGGAATGTGGTAAGGTAATCGTAGACCTGTGACGGCGACTCTCCAAAGTCCATCATATCACGCTGCGCTTGGGGTGTCAAACTGCTTTTCCACGTCTCCGCAGGCGAAGGCTCTCGTCGACCAATCTACTTTTTCCAACAGGCGGTGGCAAGATCTGCCGCTCAAGGGGATCTCCAGCATTCAGCAGCGCCCAGGGCGAGCAAGAGAGGAGGTGGTGAGGGGTTCGAGGCAATAGAGTGAAGAGGAAGCGGAAGAGGTATGTACAGGCCACCATTCCCTCTAAGGTGGGTGACCTGTACCCAAGCCTGCGGGGTTTTCCCTACACGCATGGCAATCTGCACGTTTTCTGGTATAGTCAAAAAGGAGGACACCTAAATGAACAAGAAGAGTGTCAGTCGGCGCGATTTCCTGCGCTTGGGTGCCCTTGCGGCAGCCGGTGGAGCGCTGGCCGCGTGTGCTCCAAGCACACCCGAGGTCATCCGCGAGGAGGTAGAGGTCACCCGCGTCGTCGAGAGGGAGGGGGAACCCGTCGTTGAAACCGTCATTGAAGAGGTGATAGTCACAGCCGAGCCTGCTCCAGAGGAAATGGTAGAGATCACCTTCATGGGCTGGGGTGGTGTCGAGGAGGACGAGGGCGTCCGCGCTGCCATCCGGGTCTTTGAGGGGGCGGAGCCCAACATCAAGGTGACCTGGCTCCACACGCCCGAGAATTACTCCGAAAAGATGCTTGCGATGGTCGCCGCCGGCACGCCGCCGGACACGGCCTTCATCAGGAACCAGGACTACATCACCTATGCCCACGAGGGATTGCTGCTCGATATCACCAACATGCTGGAGGCCGACCCGGTCGTGGGTGCGCCAGGTTACTTTATCGAGCCGCAGGAAGCGGAACGCGCCACGTACCAGGGGCACTGGTACGGCATCGGTTCCTGCTGGACGGGGTGTCACATCTACTACAACGCCGACATCTTTGACGAGGCGGGCATCGAACCGCCCAGCAACGACCCCGACGAGGCCTGGGATTGGGACTACTTCGTCGATGTGGCCCGCCAGCTCACGGTGGATGTCAACGGCAACCACCCCGGGGATAGCGGCTTCGATCCGGATAACGTGGAACGATGGGGCGTCGACTGGTCGAAATGGTGGATGCATTACCTAGGCCCCATCGAGTCCAATGGTGGCAAGTACATCGATCCCGATACCGGTCTCCTGACTCTCGACACCCCGGAAGCCATTGAGGCCATCCAGAGTATCGCCGATCTAGCCGTGGTGCATCACGTGGCGCCCCTCGCCGCGGCCTTGGAACAGCTGGGCATAACCAACACCCAGATGCTCGAGACGGGCAGGCTCGCCATGGCGATCGATGGCTCCTGGGCGCTGGCCTGGATGTACAAGATCGAGCCCATGCTGGGCACGGCTGTCTTGCCCAAGATCAAGGAGCCGGCGACTGGCCTGCAGGCCCACCTGCACTCCGGCTTCGCGGCCTCGAAATACCCTGAAGCCGCCTGGCGGTGGGTGCGTTTCCTGGCCACCGAGTTCTACCAGCTTCAGTTCTTGAGAATGGGTCTCTGGCTGCCCAGCCAGACAGACCTGATGACCGAGGAAGGGCTGGCAAGGTGGATGACCTTGCGGACGAGCGCGACCGAGGGCATCCACCCGGCTGGATACGATCTGATCGTGACGGAGTACGTGCCGAAATACGGCCACATCCTCTATCAGCCGCCGGGCTATCAGAAAGTCGAGACGATTGTCAACCCGGCGTTTGACGCCATCTGGATCGGCGACAAGACGGCTGAGGAGGCACTGACGGAGATCGTGCCCGAAGGCAACGCTGTTCTCGAAGAAGCGCGCGCTTAAGTGCAAGGGGGACAAGCCCGGCTGCGCAGTACGTTCCTGATATCAGGTGGAACAGGCGCTACGCGGCCGGGTCTTGTTCCCAGCTTATGTTCTCAGGAGCATATGAGATGACAAGGATAGTCCACCAGCTGAGAACCCCGGCGGCGCGACGAACCGTTACGGGCTACATCTTCATCGCCCCCTTCATTCTGGGTTTCCTGTTGTGGTTCCTGATACCTGCCCTGGCCTCCGTCTGGATGACCTTCCAGGATTGGAACATGATCAGCCCGGCTGAGTTCATCGCTCTGGACAACTTCGTCAAGATCGCGTCGGACAAGCTGTTTTGGCAGGCCTTGAAGGTAACCAGCGTATACACGGCCATCTCGGTGCCGCTGAGCATGGTTCTGGCCTTCCTGCTGGCTTTGCTGATGAACAGTAAGGTGCGGGGGATTGCTGCCTTCCGCACTGTCTACTATATGCCGAGCATCGTGCCGGCGGTGGCCAACGCGGTCCTGTGGGCCTGGATCCTGAACACGGATTTTGGGCTGCTCAATGCGGCGCTGCACGCCATCGGTCTGCCCAAGGTTCCTTGGCTCCAGAAACCGGCATGGGCGCTGCCAGCCCTGATCCTGATGAGCTTGTGGAACCTGGGCGGAGCGATGGTGATCTACCTGGCGGGCCTGCAGGGAATCCCCGATGTATTCTACGAGGCGGCGGAGATCGATGGCGCCGGTGCGTGGGCGAAACTACGCCATGTGACGCTACCTTTGGTATCGCCGGTCATTTTCTTCAACCTAATCATGGGCATCATCGGCACCTTTCAGATCTTCACCGCCGGTTATCTGATCACAGACGGGGGTCCACAAAACGCCACCCTTTTCTTCGTTCTGTATCTGTGGCGCAATGCCTTTGAATACCTGGAAATGGGGTACGCGGCTGCGCTGGCGTGGGTGCTCTTCTTAATCATCATGGGACTGACGGCGGTCGTTTTCCGGGGCATAGGCAGCCGCGTGTACTACGAGGAAGTTGGTTGAGGAGATGAGCCGTGGCGAAGACTAACACCGAGCTTTTCGCAAGGAGTGCCCCTGGCTATCGCCATATCCGGAGCGCGTCGACCCGCAGGTGGCTATCCACAACCATGATCTGGGTGGTGTTGCTCGCGGGAGCGGTCCTGATGCTCGCGCCTTTGCTGTGGATGGTCAGCTGTTCCTTCAAGCTTGAGCAGAGGGTGTTCCAGTTCCCGCCCCAGTTGATCCCAGACCCGTTCCGTCCTGCAAACTACGTGGAGGCGCTGACCTACAAGCCATTTCACATCTACTTAAGAAACACCGTCTTCCTCGTCGTGATCAACGAGTTGGCCATCCTTCTGGCTTCCTCTTTCTGTGCCTATGGCTTTGCTCGCATCCGGTTTCCAGGGCGCGAGTTCTGGTTCGGGCTCGTGCTGGCGACGATGATGGTGCCCTACGTGGTCATACTGGTGCCACAATTCGTGATCTTCAGCCGGCTCAAGTGGATTGATACGTTCCTTCCCCTCACCGTACCCTACTTCTTCGGAGGGGGGGCCTTCAACATCTTCCTCCTGCGCCAGTTCTTCCGCACCATCCCGGAGGATCTGGCCGACGCCGCGCGCATCGACGGGTGCAACGAGTTCGCCATTTTTGCCCGCATTATGATGCCGCTGGCCAAGCCGGCGCTGACCACAGTGGCGATCTTCACCTTTCTGGGCACCTGGAATGACTTCATGGGGCCGCTCCTGTACATCAACTCGCCCGAGCGGTTCACCCTGGCCATAGGCCTGGCGAGTTTCCGCAGCGTTATGCTTAACCGCTGGGATTTGCTGATGGCCGCTTCGACGACGATGACTTTGCCAGTTATCATCGTCTTCTTCTTCGCCCAGCGGTACTTTGTGCAGGGAGTTGTGTTGACCGGACTCAAGGGATAAGCCGATCGACCTTATCTGTGGAGACTCCAGGTCTCTGCAAGCAGACTGTAGATGCACATCTCAACCTAACCCAGGCAACAACGGTGCGTGTCGAGTTCCCCAAAGCACTCTCCACCTGCCCGCTGCCGGACGAACCCGACTCCGTCGCCTTTATGGACGGCCCGGTGCTCCTGGCGGGCCTGTGCGGCGAGGAACGCATCTTGTATGGCGACAAGGATCGGCCCGAGACCATCCTGACACCTGATAACGAGCGGGAATGGTGGTTCTGGCAAGACGGCTATCGCACCCGGTACCAGGAGCGCGGGTTCCGCTTTGTCCCGTTGTGCGAGATCCGTGATGGACGGTACACGGTCTACTTCCCGATCCGGGAGTCGCGATAGGAGGGCATACGCAGACCAAGCTCCTGTCCCTTGGCAAATAGAGGAGCGCACCCGCGCTATCGACAGTGTATGGAGGATTCTCGATGCGAGTGGCAAGCGACATCGGTGGAACATTCACCGATCTGATCTACCTGGACGAAGTCACAGGTGAGATCGGTATGACCAAAGCCTCGACCACGCCTCGTAACTTTGCCATAGGCGTGGAGGATACCCTGGCCAAGTCAGGCATCAACGTGGCCGACACGACATTCTTCGTCCACGGCTCGACCATCATCATCAACGCCCTGACCGAGCGCAAAGGAGCCAAGACGGGCCTCGCCACCACCAGGGGCTTCCGCGATGTCTTGGAGATCACGCGGGCGAATCGCCCTGATCTCTACAACCTGTACTATACCAAGCCGGTGCCCTTTGTGCCCCGTTACCTGCGATTGGAGGTGAGCGAGCGGGTCAATTACAGGGGAGAGGAGCTTGAGCCTCTGAACGAGGACGATGTGTGTCAAGCGGCCGAGTTCTTCGAGAAAGAGCGAATAGAGGCCATCGCCGTTTGCTTCCTACACGCCTACGCCAACCCGGACCACGAAGCACGCTGTGGCCAGCTTTTGCGGGAGCTGTTGCCCGATGTTCCCGTCACCCTCTCCCACGAGATCACCCAGGAGTGGCGGGAGTACGAGCGCACCAATACCACCGTGCTGAACGCCTACGTCCAGCCCATCGCCGTCCAATACCTAGATACTCTGGAGGAAGACTTGCACAAGATGGGTATGGGGCCAGTGGCACACATTATGCAATCCAACGGCGGCATTGCCTCGTTCGAGGTAGCCCGCCGGGCGCCCATCAGGACCTGCGAGTCTGGCCCAGTGGCTGGCGTCATCGGCGCGGCGGTGATTGGCGACCTGCTGGGCGAGCCCAACATCATCTCTCTCGACATCGGCGGCACCACGGTCAAGAGCTCGCTGGTGGAGGACGGCGTACCCAAGATCACCACGGACTACAGGATCGAGTATCGCCGCGATTGGGAGGGCTACCCTGTCAAGGTGCCCACGGTGGACATCGTGGAGATCGGCGCTGGCGGCGGCTCCATCGCCTGGATAGACGAGGGCGGCTCGTTGCGCGTCGGCCCGGTCAGTGCTGGCGCGGTGCCCGGTCCGGCCTGTTACGACGCCGGTGGCGAGCAGCCCACCGTCACTGACGCCAACCTGCTAATCGGGCGCATAAATCCCGACTACTTCCTGGGGGGTGAGATCAAGGTCTCGATGGACAAGGCCCGCCAGTCCATGCAAGAGATTGCCGGCTTTATCGGCATGAGTATCGAGGAGGCGGCTATGGGCGTCGTCCGGCTGGCCGATGCCAACATGGTCAACGCCCTGAAGCTGGTCTCGGTGCGGCGCGGTTACGACCCACGCGAGTTCACCCTGGTGGCCTTTGGCGGCGGCGGCTCGATGCACGCGGCGGCCCTGGCCCGTGAGCTGCGGGTCAAGCGGATCGTGGTGCCCACCGCTCCAGCCGTCTTCTCCGCCTGGGGCATGCTGATGACCGACCTGCGCAACGACTACATCCGCACCATGGTCGTCCGCACCGACCAGATCGAGCCCGCCGAAGTGAGCGACACCTTTGTCGAGATGGAAGAGCAAGCAGTTGAGGAGCTGGCAGCCGAACAGGTGGAGAAGGATCAAATGATCTTCCAACGCTTTGCCGATATGCGCTACGCGGGCCAGGAGCACACAGTCAAGGTACCCATACCTGGCGGCGAGCTGACGGAGAAGGACTTGCCGGAGATCGATGAGCGTTTCCATCAACTGCACGATCACGCCTATACCTTCCGTCTTGAATCGCCCGTAGAGTTGGTCAACTTTCACCTGACGGCCCTGGGCCAGGTTGAAAAGCCCAAGATCACCCGCCTCAACGAGGATGAGGGCCGCAGTGTAGAGAAGGCCTACAAAGGGAATCGCCAGGTCATGCTCGACGCAGGTTTCCTGACGACGCCGACCTACGAGCGCGGCCTGCTGCCTGTCGGAGCGGCGCTCTCCGGGCCGCTGATCGTCGAAGAACCGGCCGCCACGACCGTGGTCTTTCCCGGGCAACGGGTAAGCCTGGACGAGTACGGCTTTCTGCACATCGAGGAAGAGTAGAGATGGTCAAATCCAGAGTTGATCCCTTCACTATGGAAATTATCAAGGACGCACTGGTCGCCATCGGCGACGAGATGTTCATCGCCACGCAGCGTACCAGTATGAGCCCCATCATCTACGAGGTGCTCGACTACGCCTGCGGCCTGACCGACCACAAGGCTCAACTCATCTCCCAGGGGAACGGCGTGACCGGGTTCCTGGGCACTCTGGCCTCCGGCGTGCAATCGGTCCTGGACAAGTTTGGCCTGGACAGATTGGAGCGCGGCGACATCATCCTGCAGAACGATCCCTACACCGGCGGGGGCACCCATCTCTCCGACGTAACGCAGATCATGCCCATCTTTTACAAAGGTCAGATCGTGGCCTTCTCCGTCAACCAGGGTCACTGGACCGAGGTAGGAGGCAAGGACGCCGGTTCCTGGACCACCAGCGCCACAGAGATCTATCAGGAAGGTCTGCAGCTGCCGTGCATCAAGCTTTACAAACACGGCGAGCTTGATCAAAGCCTGGTAGACCTCATCGCCGCCAACGTGCGGACGCCGGAGATGACACTGGGCGACATGTTCGCCCAGGCCGCCTCGCTGCGCCTGGGAGCGAAGCGCTTCCAGGAGATGTGCGACCGGTACGGGTTGGAGCTGGTGCAGGCGGGCATCGAGGCCCTTCTGGAATATGGCGAGGAGATGACGCGCAAGGAGTTGGCCAAACTGCCCAAGGGCGTTTACGAAGCGGTGGACTACATTGACGACGATGGGATGGGCAACGGGCCCTTCAAGGTGTGTGTCAAGGTCACCATCACCGACGATGCCGATGGCATCAACTTCATCTGCGACTTTACCGGCACCCACCCCCAGGTACCCGGCCCGGTCAACTGCACACGCACCGGTCTCCATTCGGGGATGCGTACCATTTTCAAGGCACTGACCGATCCATCCATCCCCGCCAACGAAGGGTGTTTTCGTCCCCTGAAGATTGTCTGCCCCGACCGGACGATCTTTACCTGCGAGAGGCCGGCCCCGGTGTCCACCTACTGGGAGACTTTGCTGTACGTATCGGACCTGGTTTGGCAGGCTATGGCCCCCATCGTACCCGACCGGCTGCCAGCCGGTCACTACTTGAGTGTGTGCGGCATTGTGCTATCTGGCAACCATCCCGACACCGGCGAGCTGTTTGTGATGACCGAACCCCAGGCCGGCGGTTGGGGGGCCGGGTGCGACAAGGACGGCGAAGACGGTCTGTTTAGCGTCGCCGACGGCGAGACCTACGTCATACCCGTGGAGGTCTGCGAGACCCGCTATGGATTGCTGGTGGACCAGTACGGCTTCGACATCTGCGAGGGCGGGGCAGGACGGTACCGGGGCGGTCGGGGCTTGGTGCGCGACTACCGCATCGTCGCCGACGAAGCGTGGTACACGGGCAGTTTTGGCCGCCACAAGTTCAGGCCGTGGGCCATGGCGGGTGGGCAGAAAGGCTCGCCGAACTATACCAAGTTCATCTTTGCCGACGGGCGCGAGCCCGTCGTCGTCGGCAAGTCGGCACGCGTTCACCTCAAGAGGGGGGACGTGGCCCGGCTGGTCACCGGCGCTGGCGGTGGTTGGGGAAGCCCTTACGAGCGGCCCCTCGAGAAGGTACAGGAGGACGTCAAGAACGGCTACATCACCGTGGAGATTGCGCAGAAGGACTATGGCGTGATCGTAGACCCGAACACCTTGGAGGTCACCGGCGTCACGAAAACGCGGGGGTAAGCCCGATCAACGTTTGACCAACCGGCAGTCGTCGGCGCCTCACTCACGCAGGAATAGCATCGCCCCGACAGGAGAAAACCGTGGATTCCACAACCAGGCCCAACAATCGGATCGACTCGCGATGCCAAGTTGACTTCCCGACAGTGGAGTTCGCTGCACGGCGGGAGAGGATACTTGACGCCATTGAGGGCGAAGGCTATGCGTTGCTACAGAGCGCCCCAGCGTCACGCGGATATCTAGACTTTCGCCAGTCAAACGAGTTTTTCTATTGCTGTGGTCTCGAAGCGCCTCACTCCTACCTTCTGATAGATGGTGCGGAGCGCAAGACTACCCTCTATCTGCCCCGGCGAGGTGAGGCACAGCTCAGTGAGGGCGCTGCTCCAGGGGTTGAGGATGCCGACTTGGTGAAAGAGATCACTGGCGCTGATGAGATTCACGGTGTTGAGAAACTCTCAGAACACTTAATCGACGCGAGAGTAGTCTACACTCCTCACGCTCCGGCCGAGGTGCGGGCCACGACCCGCCATCACTTGCTACGAGCCAACAAGATGGTGGCCCAGGATCCGTGGGATGGGCAGCCGTCGCGAGAACAGCGCTTCATCAGCCTGCTGCGCTCACGGTTCCCAGAGATAGAGGTGCGCGATTTGACACCTATTCTGGATGAGCTGCGCTCCATCAAGAGCCCACGCGAGGTCGATGTGATGCGTCGCTCAGGCCGGCTTTGCGCTCGGGCCGTTCGCGAAGCCATGCGGATGACGCAGCCGGGCGTCCTAGAGTACCAACTCGGTGCTCTGGCGAATTATATCTATAGGCTGAACGGCGCTGTGGGCGAGGGTTATCGCCCCATTATCGCCAGCGGGGAGAACATCTGGCACGTCCACTATGCTCTGAGCAACTGTCCCTTAAGGGACGGAGATCTCGTGCTGATGGACGTCGCCCCTGAGTGCAACTACTACACCAGCGACATTGGGCGCATGTGGCCCGTCAACGGGACCTATGCCTCCTGGCAGCGAGAGCTGTACGGCTACATTGTCAAGTACCACAAAGTGATTATGTCCAAGATTCGCCCTGGCGTGACGCCGGACCAGGTGATGGACGAAGCAGTTGAGGAGATGCGGGGAGTCTGGGCAAACTGGGAGTTCTCGAAGGATATCTACAAGGAGGGCGCTCGCCGCACGCTGGAGTTCCGTGGTCATCTCTCGCATCCGGTTGGTATGGCTGTGCACGACGACGGCGGGTACAAACATCGTTTGCTGGTGCCAGGAACGGTGTTTTCCGTCGATCCGCAGATGTGGATTCCCGAGGAACAACTCTATATCCGCGTGGAAGACACGATAGTCATCACCGAAGATGGAAGCGAAAACCTCACCAGCGGCGCGCCTCTGGAACTGGATGATGTCGAGGCCCTAATGCGTGACGAAAGAACCCAACTGCCTTTGTGGAATCCCTCGTCTCTTCGAAAGCGAAAACCAAAGGAGGTCTGAAATGCCAAAGACAGTGCTGTCCAACGTCTCGCCACGAGATATTGCTGTGGTGGGCGGGTTTCTAGGACAACGCTTCTACGCCAATCGCGAAGGACGCTTGAAGGATTTGATCCTCTCGGAGGAGTTCATACGCCTTCACGAGCGCCAGGATCACGGCGACTGGTTCTGGCTGGGGGAGCAGGTGGGCAAGTGGCTGGATGCTTCGGCCTACACAGCCTTGATCACCGATGATCAGGAGCTCCTCGCGAGAGTGCATCAGGTAGTCGAGCGTTTAGCTCGTACCCAAGAGGAAGATGGTTATCTGGGCATCACTAGGCGCAGACATCGCATTCCCGTGCGTGGCATGCAACTGTACGAATGGTACTACGTGCTGCACGGGCTGCTGGTGTGCGCCGATCTGTTGGAGAGTGAATTGGCACTGGAAACGGCGCGGCGCCTGGGCGACTATATCATCCGCACCTGGGGGCCAGACCCAGGACAGTTCCCGCTGGCGGGGCGCTTTCCCGGCAATGGCCACGGCGGCGGTGAAGGCACGCTCATTCTCGAACCTATCGTACTTCTAGGCCAGCGAACGGGCGATAGTCGCTTCGTCGAGTGGGGGGAGCGGACGTTGCACAAGTGGGACGAGTGGCTGGCGACGTACCCCGAATCCCGATTTACCTGTGACTATACGTCGATGAAGCAGTTCGCCGCTGGTGGGAAGGACGTATACGAGCTGCGCGAGAACATCCACGCCCACACCTTCCACATGACGCTTCTCGGTATTGCAGCGTTGCATAATACGACGGGAAATGCCGAGTATCGGGACATCGTGATTGGAAGTGTAGACCGATTGGCCGACGAGTGGATCTTTCTTACTGGGGGGATGAGTTCCGGGGAAAGGTATCTACCACGGCGTTTCTATCATCCACGTGGTGACATTGAGGTATGTCCCCAACACACCTGGATCCTGTTGCTCGACCAGGCCTTGAGGTGGACGGGGAAGGCGCGTTACGCGGCGGAGATTGAGCGGGACTTGTTCAACCACTTCCTGGCTGCTCAGCTTGCCGACGGTTCTAACTGGAGCTATATGACCCCGCTGAACGGCAGGGCACAGGAACCGGAGAGCCCCAACTGCTGCAATGCGGCCGGACAGCGCATCGCGGGACGCATGCCCACGTATCTTTACGGGGTGCGGGATGGCAACCCGGCTGTGTTGATGTACACGGAAAGCCAGGCCACCCTTCGCCTACCAGGCTTGCCGGCCGTCACCCTGCGCCAGGAGACGGGTTTCCCTTCCACCGGCAAGGTAGTCATCCACGTGCGACCCGAGCAGACGGCCAGGTTCGCCCTGCATCTGCGCATCCCGCCCTATGCCACGGGGGCCGAGGTGCGCGTGGGAGATGGCGAGCCTATGCCGGCGCAAGCAGGCGAGTTTGCCGTCGTCGAGCGCGAGTGGAAGGCCGACGATTCCGTCGAACTCTCCCTGCCTCTTCGGGTGACCTGCCAGGCCAATGATCACGCGCTTGCACTGGTGCGGGGGCCTCTCGTGTATGCCTACTTCCAGGACGCGCAGGCCGATCCGGTCAAGTTCCACTGGTGCCACGGGCTATACCCCGAGGACGTGATCCTGCACGTAGACCCCGCTCGGCCCGAGGACAGTGTCCGGGAAGAGCCGGCAGGTGATGGGCTGTTGGGGCCGGCCCTTCGAGTTACGGGTCACATTCGATCCAGGGAACCTGTATTTGCCTCGTCCGCGGCGAACTCGCAACTGCCGGGGGGGCAAGATCAGTCAGTCTTGCTGCATCCTTTCGCCAACCAGGGAGCCGTCCGCGGGGAGTATCGGGTGTTTATGGAGTACACCCAAGATACCACGTGGCGGCAATATCCTGTAGGCGCAGCCAATCCCGCCAGAGAGTAGTCACTCCTGGCTCGCCAAACAGAAATTCGCTATCTCACGCGACGCCTTTGCGCATCGCCACGACCATCGATCCCAGCAACAATATCGTGGTCACCACGGTGACGAGCCACAACTGCCGGTTCAGGCGGAACATCGGCAGGCCCATCAGCAGGATCGAGCCGAAGAAGAGCACGAGATAGGGTACCAGGATGGCGTAGCGCGCTGGAGACCGGAACTCGACCGGCCAGGCATAGTCCACAACGACCATGAGCGCAACGAAGGCGAGGTAGACCGCCGGGCCGGCCCATTGTAGCCAGCCAGCCCGGGCGCGCTCGAAAGCGACGAGAGCCAGGGTCGCTGGGACTGCGAGTCCGATCATCACGTAGCCAAGGATGTGATTGATCGCCATGCTGCCGGTGCGCACCCGCGAAAGGAACCCCACCACCTGCAGCACGTTGACGGTATTCACGACCGCCCACACGGTGAGCGCTGCCCACCAGGGGTCGACGTGCGTCTGACCTGGCACGTTATGCCTCCTCCTCGACGTGTCCGGCTGCTTCCCTCGGGCAGGCCAACACTGTCTCCTCCTTGATCCCCTTCACCCGGTGAATGGCTGCCAGGCTGTTCCGCTCGGCTAACGCCAAGCACTCCACTCTTCCAATCATCTCATCCCTTTTCGTGAAGTGACTGTGGAGGCCAGGGGATCAGCACCGACGTGCGTGCCTTGTAGGCCTCGTAGTCTTCCTGCCCGCCCCATTTCTCGTCGGCCCGCTTCTCCAGCATGGGCACCCCGCTGACGCGGGTGAGCAGCAGGGTGACGAACACGGGGGAGATCAGCGTGACCCACTGCCAGCCCCGCAGGATGGGCAGCGCGATGATCGCCACGCCGATCCAGATCACGATCTCGCCGAAGTAGTTGGGATGGCGGGACCAGGCCCACAGGCCGGTGTGGATGAACTTGCCCTTGTTCTCCGGGTTCGCCCGGAAGCGGCTCTTCTGGGCGTCGGCCGTGGCCTCGGTGGCGAAGCCGAGGGCCCAGACCAGGAAGCCGATCAGCGCGAACACGCCCAGTTCCTTCCGCGTGCTGGTCGTGATGGCGGCCAGCGCGGCGGCCAGCGTGAACGTCACCCACAGCGCCTGCAGGGTCCATGTGTTGAGGAAGCGGACGAAGGAGGGCTTGATCGCGTCAAAGCGGGCGTCCTTGCCCGCCTTCTGGATGCGGCGGAACAGGAAGGTGCCCAGGCGGCCCGCCCAGATCAACACCAATGCCAGCAGCAGGATCGACCGGCCGTCGACGACCGGGCTGAGCAGCACGGCGATCACCGTCACCGAGATGTAGGTGATGCTGCCCGTGAGGTCGAAGAATCGCTCGTTTTGCAGCGCGTAGGCCGGGATGAACACCAGCCACTGGATCAGGAAGGCCAGCCCGACCCCGAGGGCGAAGATGGGGATCCCGAAGGCCGAGGCGCCGCCCTGGCTGCCGGCCAGCGCGACCCCCACGCCAACCAGGATGACCAGCGGCAGGGCGATGAGGGCGTTACGATCTGTTTTCTCCATGGCACTTTCTCCTTTCGTATGAGCGTACTTGATTCAGCATCCGTCACGTTCCGTCACGTTCGTAGTTAGGCACGTAGGTCTGCCGGAGTGCCGTCTGCCAAGTTCGTAGTAAGGGCGGATGCAGACATCCGTCCGCAGGTCCGCCGGAGTGCCGTGGGTCACGGACCCCCAACCGGCCACAGCAGCGGCACCAACCCGACCACGATCCCGTAGATCAGCACCGTCAACAGCGCCCCGACCTTGGGGAAGTCCCCGAAACGGTAACGACCCGGGCCGTAGACCAGCAGGCACGCCGGCTCCAGCGGCGTCAGGAACGAGCAGCTCGCCGCCAGCGCGATGGTGACGGCGAAAGCACGCGCGTCCAGGTTCAGTTGGCTGGCTGCCTGCACGGCCACGGGCAGGACGACGACGGCCGCCGCCTGGTTCGACATGGGCTGGGTCAGCAGCACCGTCAGGGCGAAGAACCCGCTCAAGAGCCAGATGGGATGCTCGTTGCCGATCAGGGCTACGACCTGATCCGCCAGGAACCCGGCCGTGCCCGTCAGCTCCATCGCCTTTCCCAGCCCCAGCATGCAGGCGATGAGGATCAGGGGCTTCCAGTTGACCCCGCTGTAGGCCTCCTCAGGCGTGATGCAGCGCGTGACGAACACCAGCAGCGCCCCCAGCATCATGGCCACGGGCAGCGCGAGCAGATTGAGCGCGGCCAAGGCGACCACCCCGGCGAAAACGGCAATCGCCACGGGCGCGCGGGCCCGGTTGGGATGCCCCTCGTCGGCTGAGCCCAGGACGCAGAACAGGTTCTGCCTCTCTAGCGACTGTATGTGCGTGCGCTCGCCCTGCACCACCAGCATGTCCCCCGTGCGCAGGCGCACGCGGCTCAGCTTGCGCCGCAACGTCTCGCCGTGACGGTTGATCGCCAGCACCTGCAGCCCGTACTGGACGCGAAAATCCAACCCCTTGAGCGTGCGCCCAATCAGCGGCGAGCCCGGCAGGACGATTACCTCCGCCAGGCCGATCTCTTTGGGGTCCAGATCGTAATCGGGCAGCTCGGCCTCGGCCTTGATCGCCACCGCGTCCATGTCCCTGACCCGCAGGATGCGCGCGCGCTCTCCCTCGACCAGCAGGACGTCGCCTGCGGCCAGCCGCGTGGATGGCTGCGGCACGATGTACCGCCTGCCCTGGCGCACGATGCGCAGCACCTTCAGGTCCAGCTTCTCGCCCAGCCCGGCTTCGTCCAGGGTCTGCCCTGCCAGGGGGGAGTCCGGCGTGACCAGGAGCTCGGACAGGTAGATGCGCGCGCTGAACTCCTCGAGCTCCTCCTTCGGGATGCGGTCGGGAACCAGTCGCCGCCCCAAGAGGAGCATGTACGCCAGGCCCACCAGGGCAATCGGCAGGCCGACGGGCGCTAGCTCGAACATGCCGAGCGCCGGCATGCCGTAGTCGCCCATTATGCCGCTGACCACGATGTTGGTGGACGTGCCGATCAGCGTGACGGAGCCGGCCAGGATCGAGGCGAAGGCCAGGGGCATGAGGAATCGGGCCGGGCTGAGCTTCTCCCGCCGGGCCAGCTCGATCACGATGGGCAGGAAGAAGGCCGTGGCGGCGGTGTTGCTGATGAACGCCCCCATCACCGCCGCCGCCCCCATCACCATGAGGAGAAACACGCGCTCGCCCGTGTGCGTGTGCCGCAGGAGCCGGCGCGCGATGGCGTCCGTCACGCCGGTGCGGCTTAGCGCCTCCGTCATGATCATGATGCCCAGGATCATCAGGAAGACGTCGCTGCCGAAGCCGGCGAATGCCTCCTCGGCCGGCAGCAGGCCGGCGATGATCAGGAAGAGCAGCACGCCCAGCCCAATCACGTTGGCAGGGAGCCTCTCCACGGCGAAGAGCACCATCGCCGCGACGACCGTGGCTAACAAGAGCGCGATCTGCACGTCCAAGCACAAGCCTCCTACCCGCTATGCGCCAACTTCTCGCGCACTCAATGCCTCATTCCTGGCAGTTCGGACACAGGTAGCACGCGCCCCCCAGGTACTGGATCTTCTCGATCTCGCCGCCGCATTCGGGACAGGGACGCCCGAGCGCGTTCTTGTCCATCAGGCGCACGTATGCCCCCCGGTGGTTGTGCAGGTCGTATTCGTCGTACCGGCCCCCCTGGTCTATGACCTCGCCCACCGTGTCCACGATGGATTGGTACAGGGTGCGTCTCTGGTCCGCGCTCAGATCGGCGATGGGATGCCGGGGATGGAGGCGGGCTCGGAAGAGAATGTCCTGGGCGATCGCGTTTCCTAGCCCCGGGATGATCTGGTCCTGGGTCAACAGTGCCTTGGCGCTACGTTTCTTGCCTTCCACGAGTTCATCGACGAGGGCGCAGAAGTAGTCAAAGGTGAACTCGGGCTCGACCGGCGTGGTTCGCATCCCCTTGACGTACTCCCTGTCTTGCTCCGCGCCTTTCTCGTAGAGCTCCATGGCCCCCCACATTTGGGTGGTCGCGGTGAGGAAGGAGCCATCCTCAAACGTGACGTACAGGTGGTATTTCTTGGGCACCTTTGAGCCGGGATGATGATACAGCACCTTGCCCCCGCATTCGCCCAGCAGCAACACGTACCCGGGCTCCAGCGGGACGAAGAGCCATTTCGCTTTGGCCCGCGCTTGTCCGACCGTCTTGCCCTTTGTCAGCCGCTCAAATTCATCGTGCGTCCTGTTGTACCAGACGAACTTGTGCGGGCTGTTTCCTAGCTGCCCGCTGCGGATCGTCTTTCCCGTCAGCGTCTCGTTCATCTGCCTGGCCAGCGTCACGAACTCGGGCAACTCAAACATCGCTTGTTAACCTCCCCCCTTCCTTTCGGCTCTGACCTCGTAGTGCTGCGACCGGTCATCGAAGTGGGAGAGCACGGCTCTCGCTTTGTCCGGGACGACCGCCAGTTCGTAGTCCTGGCCCGCGAACTGCTGCACGGCGTCCAGCGAGTCAAACGCCATGATCGTGGCGAACTCCACCTCTGTTCCCACGTCGCGCCGCAGCAGTTGAATGCCCCTGAAGCCCCGGATGTGCCGGTTCTGGATGCCGACGAAGATCTCGTCTTTCAGCATGGCCTCGTACAAGTCCGCGTTGGCCGGGGTGGTCCAACCATGCCAGATTCGGCTGATCATGTCCGTTCTTCCTCCTCGTCCTGGTCGAGCGCCTCAAACTCGCTTTTCAGAAGCCCGAAGTGCAGCGTCCCGCTCAGCGTCCCATCCGCGTTTCTCTTGTTCTCCCGGACATGCCCCTCCTGGACCATGCCACAACGCTCCGCGACCCGCCGGCTACGTACGTTCGTGTCATCACATTCCAGGCGCACGCGGTGTGCCTTCAGATGCTCGAAGATGAAGCCCATCGTTGCTCTAACGGCCTCTGTCACGTATCCCTGGCCTTCATGGTCTTGGTCCACGAAGAAGCCGATCTCGAATCCCGGCACGTCCCAACTGACCGGGCCAACGTAGATCTGCGCCACGAATTCGTCTGTTTGCCTGTCGAAGGCTCCGAGGAAGAAGCTGTTCCGCGCCTTCCACTCCGCAGCGAGTTCGCGCACCACCATTTCGGCGTCTTGCTCGCTCGCTATCGACATCACGACGTTCTCCGCCTCGTAGCGCGCGAGATGTGCCCGGTTCTTCTGGCTCGTGGCGTAGTACCATTGACCGTCGCCGGCCTCGTAACTGCGCAGGTATATCCGCTCGGCCTCAATGCGCGTGGGGATCTCCAAAAGCATCTTGTGCACGGCTACGCTCCCATTCTTGATGTCGTAGAGGGACAATGCCGCACGGGCGCGGAAACCGCGCCCCTACCACGAACTTGCGTCCTCCCATTCTTGATGTTGTAGAGGGACAATGCCGCACGTCGCGGCCAATCTATGCCGTGATTCTACAGCATTCCCCGCCCAGGCGCAAACGAGGCGAGCCTCCACGCGACGCTACTCCGCTGCGCTACGAACGGATGTACCCATCCGCGCTTACTACGAACACTCGCCCTCACTGTGCGTAGTAAGGGCGGATGCGGGCACCTGTCCCTGGTAAGGCTCAAGACCATTCCCCAGACCGGTGCGCTTCAGCGCGATCTGTGCTATACTGGCGGACGTCTGCATCTATCCGATGAAAGCGGGTGTACGTTATGGCCACCATCCTGTACAACCTGCGCGGCACCTTCCGTCAGCTTCGGTGGAAACTGGCGTTGAGCTACACCAGCGTCACCGTTGGCACCCTTCTCATCTCGATACTAGCGCTGGCTATCCTGGTTTTCTCGATGGTCTTCCTGCCCTACGACCGCGCGCCCAAAGGCATGTGGGTCCAGGCGGCCAACGAGCAGGCCGTGCCGCTGGCGCGCATGCTGCTGTCCGAATCGCCGCCCGACACGGCCGGCATCGCCGACCTGGTGAATTACTCGGACACGGCCAGGTTCGAGAGCGTGGAGCTGGCCCGTATGGGCAACGTCACGCTGTTCGCCAGGGCCACGGCTGGCCTGGAGATGTTCGTCTTCGATGCCGAGGGCACTCTGCTGGGGCGCACGGGCTATCCGGCCTTCCCGGGTGCGGGACAGGCCTTCGACGTGGGCACCATCCCCAGGCTGGAGGCTCCCCTTCGAGCCGCTCTGGAGGGTGAACGCGATCCCGACCGCCTGGTATCTGCGGGCGTGCCGGGCAGCCGCTGGGCCGTGGCTGTTCCGGTCTTCGATTCCAGTGACGCGGACGACCATCTCTTGGGTGCCGTCGCCTACGTCCTCGACGCCATGCCCACCGAGGGTGACATTTCATCCCATACGCTTGGTCTGGCAGGCCGGAGCGTCCTCCTGTTCCTGCTGGGCGCCGGCGTCGTGGGCACCTGTTTTGGTCTGTTGACTGCCAGGGGCATGATGCGGCGCTTCGAGCGCTTGTCGGCCGCGACCGATGCCTGGAGCCGTGGCGATTTCTCGGAGTTCATCGACGATCCCACCGGGGACGAGATCAGCCAACTCGCCCGGCGCTTGAACCGCATGGCCGGGCAGTTGCAGAGCCTGCTCAAGCGCCGCCAGGCTATGGCCATCTCCGAGGAGCGAAACCGCCTGGCGCGCGATCTCCACGATAGCGCCAAGCAGCAAGCGTTGGCCGCTTCCTTCCAGTTGGGCACCGCCATCACCCTGTTCGAGCGCGACCCGCAGGCGGCCAGGAGACACCTGGTGGAGGCGGACGGCCTGGTGGATTCCGTCCGCAGGGAGCTGACCGACCTGATCCTTGAGCTGCGCCCACCGGCGATAAACGGGCGCGACTTTGACGAGACGCTGAATGAATATGCCGTCGAATGGGCGCACCAAAACGGGATTGACGTGGACGTGAGGGTGCAGGATAAGCGCGAACTGCCCCTGGCGATCACTCAGACACTCTACCGCATCGTGCAGGAGGCCCTGGCCAACGTCGCTCGCCACAGCGCTGCCACGAGCGTTGGCGTGGTGCTGAGCTATGGCCCGGACTCCGTCACGCTGACCATCACCGACGATGGGCGCGGTTTCGACACCCGCGAGCAGCAGGGCGGGATGGGGCTCCAGTCGATGCGGGAGCGCGCTGAGTCGCTGGACGGGCATTTCGCCGTCGAGAGCGCGCCGGGGCAGGGTACTACGATCTGCGTGACTCTGCCGACAGACTAGCAGTCATTCGAGATTCACTGCGGAGGCTTTTGGAGTAACACGGAGTCTCGCAGAGATTCCGCAGAGGTTCACAGAGAACAGGAGAGGAAATGGTCACTCCACCACGTCTTCCTGTCCCATAGCGTCTCAGTGCAACTCTGCGTCTTCTCTGTGGATCTCTGTGTAACATCCCTTCACACGAGCGAGGAGTCTTCTATGCCTGATCCAATCACCGTGATGATCGTCGATGACCACGAGATGGTCCGCCGGGGCGCATCGGGCTACCTCGAAGCCCAGCCGGATATCACCGTCGTGGCCGAGGCGGAGTCGGGGGAGGAGGCCATCCGGCTGGCCCGGGAGCACGTCCCGGACGTCGTGTTGATGGACCTGGTGATGCCTGGCATGGACGGTGTGGAAGCCACGCGCAAGGTGAAGGACGTCAGCCCGCGTACGCAGATCATCGTGTTGACGTCCTATCACCAGGATGAGCACATCTTTCCCGCCCTCCAGGCGGGCGCCATCTCCTATTTGCTCAAGGACGTGAAAGCGCAGGAGCTCGTCGACGCCATACACCGCGCGGCTCGGGGAGAGGCCACCCTGCACCCCCGGGTGGCAGCGCGCGTGATCAAGGAGTTCCGCAGCGGGGAGGCCGACAAGAGCAGCCCCTTCTCCATCCTGACCGAGCGCGAGATGGAGGTGCTCAAGCTGATCGCCCGCGGCCATACGAATAGCAAGATCGCCGAGGAACTGGTGATCACCGTGGGCACCGTCAAGGGGCACGTGAGCAACATTCTCAGCAAGTTGCACCTGGCCGACCGCACCCAAGCGGCGGTCTATGCCTGGCAACAGGGCGTCGTCCGGCGCGAGTAGGCCCACGGCCTCCCCTAGGTGACCGGCACTTGCCTGGAAGTGCCGGTCATCTTCACGGTCGCGAGATGGGTAGGGAGACCCGTCTCGCGACAGGCACAGGACCTCCCTCCAGACTCGTGTCACCCTTCAGAGCGTGTGCTATGCTTATCGCAGCATCCGCAACGTGGGGGCGAACCCGCGTGGTCGCCCTCCTGAGCAGGCACAAGGCCCGCCCCTACCCCGATCTGTGGAACCGTTCTGGAAGGAGGAACGAAAGTGAACAAACAGAGGACAAGACCGAGCACCTGGTACTACGCACTCGTCGCCCTGATCCCGGTGTTCGGCTGCCTGATCGCCATGGTGGCCGCATACCGCTGGTTCCCGGGCCTGCCGGGTACCTTCGAATCCCGGATGAACCTCGACGACCTGACGCAGGTCGTGGTGCCCGGTTCGGGGGACGTCACCTTCGCCGAGCGCGGCGCCTACGCGGTGTACTACGAGTACCGCAGCGTCGTGGATGGCGCGGTCTATGCTGGCAGTGAGACGCCGCCTGCCCTGGCCTGCTCCCTGACCTCGAAGGCGACCGGTACGGAGGTCAGCGTCGTCCCAGACTACGTCAAGACCAACACTTACGCCAGCAAAGACCGGGAGCGTGTGGGGGTGTTGATCCGGAGCATCACCATCGACGAGCCGGGCGCGTACACCTTCACCTGTGGCTACGCGGACGGCAGGTCGCAGCCGGAAGTCGTGCTGGCCGTCGGGCCGAACTTCGTGTGGGAGTTCTTCGGCATCGCCGCGAGGTCGGGCGTCACGCTGGCCGCGGGCGTGGTCGCGATTCTCGGCTCAGGCCTGCTCGCGACCGCCATCGCCATTGTGATCGCAGTCAAGCGGCACCGGTCGAAACGGGCAGCCGTGGGTGCATAGTCCACCGGGTCGGGGTAGGAAATGAGCGAAAACGGCAATGTCACAACGGCGGATGCTGAAAGACTGACAGAGGAGAATGCGCCTTGAAGAGGATTATTGTGGTCCTGATCGTTCTGCTGGTTCTCGCCGCCTGTGCCCCTAAGGCTGAGCGGGTGCCTCATGACAGCAGTCCCGAAGGCGTCTACCCAGGCGATACCTGGCAGAGAGCGACAACTCCAGAACAACTCGGATGGTCATCGGAGAAGCTGGCCGTGGCGCGAGCATATTCGGAGAGGATTGGCTCGGCGGCAGTGATGATTGTCGATGACGGGATCGTGGTGGATGCCTGGGGCAATACGACTCAAAGATTCGCCTGCCATTCCATGCGGAAGAGCCTGCTCAGCGCGCTGATCGGCATCTATGTTGACGAAGGCCATATTGACCTCTCGAAGACGGTGGAAGAGCTCGGCATTGACGACATCGAACCCTCTCTGACCGCAACCGAAAAACAGGCAACCATTGCTGACCTCATCGAGGCGCGCTCGGGCATCTATCACGTAGCGCTGGGCGAGGCTGCCAGCATGAAGGCTAATCGGCCAGAACGGCACAGCCACGCGCCCGGCACCTTCTGGTACTACAACAACTGGGATTTCAACGTGCTCGGGACGATCTTTGAGCAGGAAACCGGCACAAAGATATTCGAGGAGTTTGACCGCCGTATCGCCCAGCCTCTGCAGATGGAAGATTTCACAGTCAGTGATGGCCGCTATGAGACTGGCCCGGATTCGATCCACCCTGTCTATGCCTTCCGCGTGAGCACCCGGGACCTTGCCCGCTTCGGCCTCCTATTCCTGCGGGAGGGCCGTTGGCAGGACCAGCAGATCATCTCTGCCGACTGGATCCGCGAAAGCACGGCCACCCACTCCGAAATCGGCCCTGACAGCGGTTACGGGTATATGTGGTGGACGGGCGTCAAGGGGGGACTGTTTCCCAACGTCCAGGTGAGAGGGCACAGCTTCTACGCGAGTGGCTACCGTGGCCATAGAGTCGTTGTGCTTCCTTATCGCAACCTGGTGATCGTCCACAGGGTTGACACCGACACAGGGAACGTAGATATCGGAGGTAGAGAGATCGGCCCGCTGTTATGGCTCATCCTGGACGCCGCCGGCGAGACGCATATCGGCGATGCCCCGCTTCTTGAAGCCGCGAAGGGCATTCGGGTCACGGCTGATAATCTGCACGAGACCTGGGGAGGATCCACGATATGGCATTTGGACGGCGCTGAAGAGCAGTACATCGCATCCTATGCTCCAGACGGCACGCTGACCCTTACGGCAAGAGAATCGGGAGAGCTTGTGGATACCGGAAAGTGGTGGGCTGAAGGCGATGAAGTTTGCTGTCAATGGGAAGAACTGGACGGAGGCGAGAAAGCCTGCTTTCACGTCGTCTTGGACGGAACAACGCTACGACAGTTTGACCTCGAAGGCATATCGGTTGGGAAATATCGGTTGGAAAGGTGAGCTTTTGCGGAGACAGAGAATGGTCAAGATCGAACACGCTACGTCAGAAGACGTCGAAAGGCTGACAGAGATACAGACACGCGCTTTCGACGACGATAACAAGCGGAAACCGCCCGGTTGCAGCATGGACGGTCCTCCCGGCTACGACTCGGTGGACTGGAACGCCGGCTGGATTGAGCAGACGCCGTACTACAAGATCCTGTTCGACGGCCAGATCGTCGGCGGGATCATCGTCTTCGATATGGGACGGGGGCACTATGAGTTGGGCCGGATCTACGTCGATCCCGGCTTTCAGGACCGGGGAATAGGCCAGCGGGCGGTCAGTCTCATGTTCGATGCCTTTCCGGAGGTCGAGAAGTGGACGGTGGGCACACCTGCCTGGGCCATTCGCAACCAGCATTTCTACGAGAGAGTAGGCTTCTTGAGAGTCCGAGAGACAGAGGTTGACCTGGGCCTGGGCTGGTTTGGAGTGGAATACGCGATGGTACGGCGCGTCCATGAAGGAGAAACCGATGAAAGATGAGATGAGCGAAATGGGCGAGATGGGCGACAGGGTCGCCTTGGTCACGGGGGGCAGCTCGGGCATAGGCAAGGCCACGGCCATGGCATTCGCGGCCCTTGGAGCCAAGGTGGCCATCGCCAGCCGGACTCAGACGACGGGCGAGGCGGTCGCGCGGGCGATCCGGGAGGCAGGCGGCGAGGCCATGTGGATCCAGGCCGACGTCTCCGACGCCGCGCAGGTGGCGTCTATGGTGGGGCAGGTCGTCGACGCCTACGGGCGCTTGGACTGGGCCTTCAACAACGCCGGGAGCGGCGGCAAGGGGGGCTGGGTGCCTGAGATTCAGGAGGAGGATTGGGACAAGACCATCGCCGGGTATCTCAAGAGCGTGTGGTTATGCATGAAGCACGAGATCCCGAGATGCTCAAGCTGGGCGGCGGCGCGATCGTCAACACCTCCTCCGTGGATGGGCAGCGGGGCTTTCCCTGGGATCCGGCCTATTCGGCTGCCAAGCACGGCGTGATCGGGCTGACCAAGTCCGCCGCGATGCAATACGCCGGCAAGGGCATCCGGATCAACGCGGTGTGTCCCGGCTGGATCTGGACACCGCCCGTCGAGCAGGCCGTGGCACGCAATCCCGGAGCTGAGGATGAGATGCTGCTTCACCAGCCCATCGGCCGCTTTGGGAAGCCCGAGGAGGTGGCGCAGGCTGTGGTGTGGCTGTGTTCGGACGGTGCCTCTCTGGTGATCGGGACGGCGCTGGCCGTCGATGGCGGGTATCTCGCCGTGTGAGCTGGCATCTACCTGCTGTCCGTGTTCCATCCTGATATGGTCTGGCCCTGGCCACCCACCAACGAGGACCATGATCCGATGAATTGGGTGATGGTATTGGGCAAGTTTGACTACCCAAGATGGAGATGCATCTACGAGCAGTTCTTTCGAGAGCACACGCTGGTCCACAACAAGAGAGAACTCAGGAGAATCGAGATCGCCGGGGAAGGGGATGGCGCCTTTGCCGTCGTGGACATCGACACACTGTGGGTTGATACAGGGGGACACGAGAATCACTGGCTGGGCCGGGTCTGCAAGGTGTACGCGAAGGTGGGTGGGGAATGGAAGATGACGATGCATACCGGGGCGCTGCGATACTGAAGGCAGGCAGAAAGGCGGCTGAATCATGGAAGCCGAGATGGTGAAACCTACAAAGCTGCGACGTGGCGACAAGGTGGCCGCGGTCTCCCTGTCCTGGGGTGGTCCTGGGGTGTTCCCCGATCGCTACGAAGCGGGTAAACGCCAGCTACAGGACGAATTCGGCGTGACCGTAGTCGAAATGCCTCACACTCTGAGTGGTGCGGCCTGGCTCCAGCGCAACCCGCAAGCACGGGCTGACGATCTCATGCAGGCGTTCGCGGACCCGTCGATCAAAGCCATCGTCTCTACCATCGGCGGCGATGACTCGATTCGACTCCTGCCGTTGTTGGACCTGGACGTCATACGGTCAAACCCCAAGATCTTCATGGGCTATTCTGACACGGCCATCACACACCTGGCATGCGTCAAGGCAGGGTTAGTCTCGTTCTACGGGCCGTCCGTTATGGCCGGGTTTGCCGAGAATGGCGGGATGTTCTCCTACATGGTTGACTCGGTGTACAAGACGCTGTTCTCGTCAGCGCCCATCGGGGGCATCGCGCCCAATACCGAGGGTTGGACGGTCGAGTTCCTTGACTGGGCCGAGCCTGAGAATCAGGCGCGCAGGCGCAAGCTTGCGCCATCCACGGGATGGAAATACCTCCAGGGTACTGGGATCCATCGTGGGCATCTGATAGGTGGTTGCCTCGAGGTGCTGGATTGGCTACGCGGCACGGACTTCTGGCCTGAGCCTGAGACGTGGCAAGGTGCTGTTCTGTTCCTGGAGACGTCTGAGGAGGCACCTCCGCCGGCTGCGGTTCTGAGGGGGCTTCGTACCTGCGCCGCGATGGGGGTTCTGAGGGAACTCTCGGGCGTCCTGTTTGGCCGGCCGGGTGGGCAGGTACCGGTAGAGAGATTCGATGAATACGACGAAGCCATCTCCCAGGTGATCTGTGAAGAGGAAGGTCTGACGGGCTTGCCCGTGATCACGCACATGGATTTCGGCCACACGGACCCGATGTTTGTGTTGCCGTATGGCATTCAGGCTGAGATCGACTGCGACGCACACCGGTTCAGCATCATCGAAAACGCCGTCGTCGATTGAGGGCAGAGGCCGATCTGAAGGAGAGGCCAGAGGGAGTTCTGCACTGGGCCGCTCTCGCACCGGGGGCAGTGAGAAAGACACCTTGAGGATGGACCGCGAGCATCCCTGCTCGCTCCGGTGAACCCCTCCCTGGATGGCCCGCGCGTCACTTTGAATTCCGCGGGCAGTCGTACTATACTATAGTCCCGATGCAATGAAAATCGCCCTGGGTCGATCAGAGTCACGAGGCAGAGACCGGGACAGTGGAGCGCCCTCACATCGGTTGGCGGAAAGGCCAAAGCAATGTCGCACGGCAGGCAGCGGACATGCCAGCACTGGCGACGCGGCAGGTCGAAATCGACCTCGACGATGGGGTGTTGGTCAACTACAACAAGCTCGGCCGGGCGCTGGCCCACGTGCGTGGGTTGAGTGGGAAGGCGTAGGGGGCAGTTGGCAGTAGACTTTACTGGAGACCTCGCAAATCTGATGTGACATCGTCGTACTATTCACTGCGTTCCTATTTGGGATATTGATCACATTGACAAAGTTCCCAAAATGGGATATACTGGAGCCATAATACACGATGCGCATCATCGCCGTACGGACGCTGCGGGCGTTCTGGGAACAGCCCGCGCATCGGGACGCGGAGCAGCCGCTCAAGGCCTGGTATGCCGAGGCGAGGAACGCCACCTGGCGGACGCCGGCGGGCGTCAAAGCCCACTACCGGCACGCCAGCATCGTCGGTGGTAACCGCGTCGTGTTCAACATCGCCGGCAACAAGTATCGCCTGGTCGTCAAGTTTCACTACAACGCCGGTATCGGCTACGTGCGCTTTGTCGGCACGCACGCGGAATACGACAGGATTGACGTGGAGGTGGTGTGATGGAGCCCAAGGTGCTCAAGACGGAGGCCGACTACGAGGCCGCGTTGGCCCACGTGGAGACGCTGATGGACGCCGCGCCCGGCTCGCCTGAGGAGGAGCTGGAGCTCTTCGCCCTGCTGATAGACGCGTACGAGCGGGTCCACCACCCCATCGACCTGCCCGACCCCATCGAGGCCATCAAGTTTCGCATGGAGCAGCAGGGATTGCGGCAGAAGGACTTAGCGCCCTACCTGGGCAGTCAGAGCAAGGTCTCCGAGGTGCTGAACCGCAAGCGCCCGCTAAGCCTGAGCATGATCCGCGCGCTGCACGAGGGGTTGGGCATCCCGGCGGAAGTCTTGCTGCAGGAGCCCGGCAAAGAGATCCATGAGAGCCGCTATGACCCGCGAGACTACCCGTTCACGGAGATGGTCAAGCGCGGCTACTTCGTCCCTTTCGCGGGCTCGCTGCGTGAGGCCCGGCTGCGCGGCGAGGCGCTGTTGGTCGATTTCTTCTCTATCTTTGAGGGGGCCGTGCCCCGGCCCGTCTTCTGCAAGCGCACCGATCGCGCTCCCGACGTGAACGCGCTGGTGGCGTGGCAGGCGCGGGCGCTGCGGATGGCGCAGGAGGATGACCTGCCTGAATATGACCCGGCGGCGGTTGACGATGCAGCGCTGTGCACCCTGGTGCGGCAAAGCTATTTCCGCACCGGGCCGCAGAACGCGCGCGAGCTGCTGAACCGGTGGGGCATCCACCTGATCATCCTGCGCCATTTCCCCAGGACTTACCTCGATGGCGCCAGTTTCATCGCGCCGTGGGGACGCCCCGTCGTCGGGCTGACCCTGCGCTACGACCGGCAGGACAACTTCTGGTTCACCCTGCTCCACGAGCTGGCGCACGTGCGCCTGCACCTGGATCGAGACGGTCAAGACGGGCTGGCCTTTTTCGATGAGACCCGGCGCGTCGAAGCTGAGCCGGACAATGCGTCCAGGGACGTGCGGGAGCGAGAGGCCGACGCGTTCGCCCAGGACACGCCGATCTCTGCGGAGGTGTGGGAGCGGAAACGGCCGAGCCTGCTGCCCGCCCCCTCTGAACGCGCGGTGAGGCAGGTCGCGGAGGAATTGCGCATCTCGCCGGCGATTGTGGCGGGGCGCGTGCGGTGGGAGACTCGGAACTACGGGCAGTTGGGTTCCCTGGTCGGCGCCCGGCAGGTGCGGGAGCAGTTTGAGGAGTACAGGGTGGGGGAGTGACCCCTGACAACTGAGCACTGACAACTAGAACTTCGCCTACACCGACGTGGAGAGCGGCCAGGTCCGCCACGTTCAGACGCTCGAGGCGAAGATGTACCCCCGGCATTACGGTACGACAAGCGCCGAAGACGAGGGGGAGGATCTCCTCCCGGAAATGCGGGCAGCGTCCGCGGCCGTCTTATCGGGCCAGGATGGTGGGCCTCAAGAGCAACACCTGACGTTCGAGGAGAACGAACGTGTATGGCCCCAGATGCTCACGAGCCCTCGTGATCGCGGCGGAAGATGAGGCAGCCGTTGTGCCCGCCGAAGCCGAAGGAGTTCGACAGGGCCACCTGTGGCTCCAGTTGCCGCGCCTGGTTGGGGACGTAGTCCAGATCGCACGCCGGATCCGGGTGCTCGTAGTTGGCCGTGGGATGCACCCAGCCGGTCTCCAGGCTCTTGACACAGGCGATGGCCTCGACCGCCCCCGCCGCCCCCATCAGGTGGCCTAGCATGGACTTGGTGGAGCTGACGGCCAGCCGGTCGGCGTGGGGGCCGAAGACGGCGCGGATGGCGCGCGTCTCGATGGGGTCGTTGAGCGGGGTGCTGGTGCCGTGGGCATTGACGTAGTCCACGGCCTGGGGCGCGAGCTCGGCGTCCTGGAGTGCTCCCCTCATCGCCCGCGCCGCGCCGGTCCCGTTGTCGTCGGGGGCGGTGATGTGGAACGCGTCGGCGCTCGCGCCATAGCCGACCAGCTCTGCGTAGATGTTGGCCCCGCGCCCTCGCGCGTGATCCAGGCTTTCCAGTGCCATCACGCCCGCCCCCTCCCCCATGACGAAGCCGTCCCGTTCGGCGTCGAAGGGACGCGATGCCCGTTCGGGCTCATCGTTGCGGGTAGAAACCGCCCGTATGTTGCTGAAGCCGGCGAGGGACAGGGGGGCGATGACGGCCTCGCTTCCGCCACAGACAACTACGTCCGCGTCGTTTCGCCGGATCAGCTCCGCTGCCTCCCCGATGGCGTGAGCGCCTGTGGCGCAGGCGGAGACTACACACAGGTTGGGACCCTGCAGCCCGTAGGTGATGGCAATCGCGGCGGAGGCCGCGTTGGGCATGATCATCCCGGCCAGGAAGGGACTTACACGCCGGGGGCCGGCGGTCTGGAGAATGTCGTAGTTCTCCAGCAGTGTGTGGACGCCACCCAGGGCGGTTCCGATGAGCACACCTGTGGATCTGCCCAGGCCGTTGTCGAACGCCAGGCCTGCGTCGGCGATGGCCTGGCGCGCAGCCTCCAGTGCGAAGAGCGTGAAGCGATCGTTCCGGCGCGCCACGCGGCGACCGAACAGCGCCACCGGGTCGAAGTCCTTGACCTCGGCGGCGATTTGCACGTCTAGATCGGACGCGTCGAACTGGGTGATGTGGTCAATGCCGTTGCGCCCGGCGACGAGCGCTTCCCACATCGTCGGCACGTCATTCCCCAAGGGAGTGACCGCGCCGAGGCCGGTGACGACAACTCGCTTTCTCACAGCGCACCTCCTGGCTGCTTAGGGGGCGCCATCAGAATGGCGCCTTGGTAAGGACGAGGGGGCGCCATCAGAATGGCGCCTTGGTAAGGACGAGGGGGCGCCATCAGAATGGCGCCTGTGCAGGGATGTAAGGTGTTGGACCTCTCGATATGGAATAACCCCGCGAGGGGCTTGACGTCACGCTGCGGGAGTATAACGCAGAGATGCGGAGGTGCAGAGGCGCGGAGTCACTGTGTTTTCACGTCGCTCTTTGCCTAATCGTCTCCGCCGTCCAGCATGGATTCGATCTGCTCCGCCACTTGAATGGTCCCCGGGGGCTCCGCCTGGGTGAGCCTGATCTGGTTCGCCACCCGGCGCACGACCTCTGGATTGATCTGTGCGAGTCGCCTGGTTGCTTGTTCCCACGCTGTGCGCAATCTGTCGTCGGTGTGCGTGGCCAGTTGCACCGCGAGCGCGGCCGGTGATTTGGTGTACGGTAACTGAACGCCCCTCGCCCGCGCGATGTTCCGCCAGTAGAAATGCAGTACCGGGTTGATCAATTGGCGCATACGGCCCCACAGGGGCGTGCCCTCCCGAACCAGTGAGAAGAAGGCCAGGTAGTATGGCTGTGCAGCGGCGAACTCCCCGAGGTTCTGCGAGAGCTCGCCGGCCTTGACCGAGGCGTAGGAGGCGACGTACCAACGGAGGTCCTCCACCGTCGCGTCCGGGTCCTGCTTCTCGAGTGCGTCCCACTGCAGGCGGCTGGCCATCAGATAGTCCCGCGCGGCGGCGACGAAGTCGTGTGAACGCGTTGCCGTGCCGCTCTTGGCCAACTGTTTCGCCGTCTCAACATCCCGATCGAGGTCTTCTGGTAGGTGAACGGCTCTCAGTTCGCGGATCACGTCTTGAAGGTTGGGATCGTCGAGCAGGGGGATCTCGCTGCGGCCGGCGAGACGATACTGCCCACCCACTCGGGCGATACTGCTACGGCGTTCGAGGTCGTCCAACAGCTCCTGGACGTAGTCGACCGATGCGGGGTCACCTTGGATGGCGGCTGCCATCTCGGCCGGGTCCACCCCGAGACCTGACTTGACAGCGGCGTGCACAAAATGCGACTCGGCCCGGCGGATGAAAGCTGCCTGGCTGGCGATGTCGTCCGCCAACTTGAAGGGCGTGTTGAAGGAAACATCGCCCAGGTATGCATAGGCACGTTGGTGAAACGCCAACTGCATCACCCGGCGCAGGAGGCTCTTGCTGCGAATCAAGCCCTTGGATTCATACCGTGATTGGAGTTCGTCGAGCAACGTGGCGAACGTCCACTGGCCGGGATGCTCGCTCAGCTCGCGGTAGACGTCCCGCAGGACGTCATGGCGGGTTTCTATATCTGCCACGATGATCTTGCGGAGCAGGCTTCTGCTAGAGGCACTCAGGCTCGTCTGCGGGCTGGGCTTGTCCTCCTGTTTGACCTTTGGCCTCGGTGCGGCTGCGAACTCGTGCGGTATCTCGAAGTCAGCCGGTGCGCAGTACATCTGCAGGTCTCTGAAGAACAGGTTGACCAGGTCGCTATTGTCCTCCAGCCAGGCCCTGAACTGTCCATAGCCCAGGTTGGCCTCGTTGAACGTCGAGTTCATGGAGAGCATCGTGTCCTTCAGCCTGGTGGCCAGGACGGGCAACTCTCCACGCTTGCCATACGCAGCCAACGCCCCTTGCAGCAGTTGACGTGCCTGCTCACGGTCGGACTCGGCGGTGTCCAGGGGCTCGGGTTCTTGCTCGAGCACCGTCTCGAGATACACGAACTCATCGCAAGATTTGACCAGCAGGGCGTGCGTCACGTCGCGCGGGCCGATACCCAGGATGTATCTTCCGTATTCGCGCAGCTTCGAGGCCAGAGCGCCGAAATCGCTGTCGCCTGAGACGATGACGAACGTCTCGATCTGTGGGCGGTTGATCGCCGACTCAAAGGCATCCAGCGCCAGCCGAATGTCGGCGCGATTCTTGCCAGCACGCACGCTGTACATCTGAATGAGATCGATGGAATTGTCGAGCAGGTCGTCGCGGTACCTGGAGAACCGGCTCCAGTCTCCGTAGGCCCGCTTGATGGTTACCGAGCCTCGAGTCCTCAGGTATTCCATCAGGCGACCCAGTTCGAGATCGAGAAACTGCTGTTCCGCCCAGATGGCCACGTTTTCGAAGTCGATGAACAGGGCCAGTTGCTTGCTCATGGCTTGACTCCTTATCTTGCTCCGCGACACCGTGGTTCGCCAGGAAGGTTCGCGTCTGCCGTCCAGTATAGCACATCCTTGCACGATGCGCAAAGGCAGTGGCGACCGGCTCGCGCCGCATTGCCTCACGGATAGATGTTGCCGAATGTGATGACTGGCGTATTTGTCAGACCAGGGCGGATGGACTATAATCGGAATGAGGAGTTCCCGCAAATGCTGAGTCCTTCGCCGTTCGATCTTCGTGAGGGAGCCGATATGTCGCTGTCGTTTCCATTTCCGTACGTCAACACCAAGCTGCACGTCCCGACGACCCGGATCAGCCTGGTCGCGCGGCCGCGTCTGAACCGGCAACTGGATCGCTGCGAGCAGTGCAGGCTGCTGTTGCTCTGTGCGCCGGCGGGGTTTGGCAAGACCACGCTCCTCAGCCAGTGGAGCCGGGAGAACGAGCGCCCGGTCGCCTGGGTCTCGTTGGATGCCACCGACAACGACCCCATGCACTTCTGGTCCTACGTGGTGGCCGCGCTCGACAAGCTCGAATCCAGCGTGGGCGAGAACGTCCTGCCACTCATTCACTCCCCGCACCCGGAACCGGTGGGCTACGTCATCCCCGCGCTGATCAACTCGCTGACCGCGATCCCCGACCACTTCGTGCTCGTGCTGGACGACTACCACTGCATCGAGTCGGACGCGACCCACGAGGCGCTGGCCTACCTGCTCGATTACGCGCCGCTAAACATGCACGTGATCCTGGCCACACGGGCCGAGCCTCCGCTGCCGTTGGCCCAGTGGCGCGCGCGGGGGCTGCTCCTGGAGCTGCGGGCGTCAGACCTCCGCTTCTCGGTTGACGAGGCCGAGCGCTTGCTGGCCCAGGTGGCCGGATCGAGCCTGCCGGCACGGGATGTGGCTGCGCTCCAGGAACGGACGGAGGGGTGGGTCGCCGGTCTGCAACTGGCGGCGTTGGCGACTCGCGCGCCGTCGGGCCACCTGGAGATCGCGTCGGTGCGGGACTTCCGCGGCGATCACGAGTACGTCACGGACTACCTGGCGTCGGAGGTGTTGCAGCAGCAGCCGGACCCGGTACGCGCTTTCCTAAGATACACGGCCATCCTGGACACGCTGAACGGGTCTCTGTGCAACGCGCTCACCGGGCAGGCGGATGGCCGCACGACGCTGGAACGGCTGCATCAGCAGAACCTGTTCATCACGGCGCTTGATCGCCGTGGCCAGTACCGCTATCACCCCCTGTTCGCCGATTTCCTGCGCGGCCAACTCCAGCGCGACCCGGCGTCCGACCTGCCCACGCTGCACCTGCGGGCCGCCGACTGGTACGAACGCCACGGCGATCTCGACCACGCCATAGACCACACGCTGGCCGCGGGTCGCACCGCCGAGGCGGTCGAACTGATCGGCCGGACCGCCCGCCAGCACGTGATGCGGGGTGAGTTCGCCACGCTCCTGCGCTGGTTCGAGGCGCTGCCGTACGCGGAGGTCTACGACCGTCCCGAGTTATGCTTGATCTACGCGTGGGTGCTGGCCAACTGCGGACGGATGGACGCTGCCACTCGCTTCCTGGATCACCTGGAGACCGGGCCGGACGGCGGCGACGAAGCCGACGCCCTGTTGGGCGAAGCCGCCACGGTGCGCGCGCGCATGGCTGTGATCCGGGGGGACACCGCCCAGAACATCCACCTGTCGCAGAAAGCGCTGGACCTGCTGCCGGCGGACGCGCCCTTGCGCAGCGACGTGCTTCTGGACCTGGCCTTCGCCCACTTGAGCACCCAGGACTTCGAGGCCGCCGCGGCCACCTTTAACGATGCCATCGCCCTGAGCCGGGACGTGGGAAACCCGCGCGCGGCGCTGATGGCAACCTACTACCTGGCCGATATCCAGATGGGGCGTGGGCAGTTCCGCCGGGCGCTTCAACGCTGCCGGGAGGCGCTAACCCGGTGCGAGCAGGCCGATCCCCCCTCAGCCTCAGCCTGCTGGGCGCACGCGGGGCTCGGCGCGCTGCTATACGAGTGGAACGACCTGAGTGCCGCCGTGGACCACCTGCGGAAGGCAGTCGCGCTGGCGCAGCGAAGCGGCGAGGTCAAGGTGTTGATGTACGCCCGCCTGCCGCTGGCCTACGCGCTCCAGTTGCAGGGGCGGCTGGACGATGCGCTGGCCGCGCTCGACGCAGCCGCCGAGATAGCCCGGCAGATGGGGCTTGAGGGCCTCATCAACCGCATTGCCGAGGCACGCGTGCGGGTGTGGCTTGCGCAGGGAGAGGTGGACACCGTCGCGACGTGGCTCCACCGGCGCGGGCTGAGCGTGCACGACGATGCGCTCTCGCCCACCGAGGTGACGGCGCTGGCGCGCTATCTGCTGGCCCGGAGCCGCTTGCCCGGGGACGTGTCCCGGGACGACCTGGCCCGTGCGGTCGAGCGGGTGAAGCCGCTGTACGAGGCGGACGCGGCCAGTGGGTGGACGTATGGGGCGGCGCAACACCTGGCGCTGCTGGCCCTGGCCCACCGGGCGTTGGGCGACGAGCACCAGGCCGCCGAAAGCCTGGCTGCGGCGCTCGCGCTGGCCGAGCCTATGGGGCTGGTGCGCACGTTCGTGGATCACGGCCCGGCCATGGCTGGCTTGCTGCGCGACGTGGTCAGTCGGGAACAGGCCTCCGGCTATGTGGCCCGGTTGCTGGCTGCCTTCCGCGACGAGGGGCTGCGCGGCCATGACGGCGAGTCCGTGCCCCCAACCCCTGCTCGCCAGCCGCTGATCGAGCCCCTGCGCCGGCGGGAGATCGAGGTGCTGCGCCACGTCGCCAGCGGCCGCTCGAACCGCGAGATCGCCGACGAGATGGTGCTGGCGGAGAGCACGGTCAAGTGGTACCTACGCAACATCTATGAGAAGCTGCACGTGCACCGGCGCACCCAGGCCCTGGCCAGGGCCCGGGAGCTAGACCTGGTGTAATCTCCCCTTTACGGCTTCCACTGCTCCCTTTCCCTCCTTTTACCCTCCTTTTGGATGGTGACTTACTCCTGCGCATGGTTCATAATGGTCGATGGTTATAGAACCATTCGCAGGAGGGAAGTGAGGTGAGTCAGAAGAAGGCCGCTGCACCGGGCCTGGTCCGTCCGGCCCGATTTGAGAACGCCCTGTACGCGATGTGCGTGGCGTTGCGCCTGTACTCAACCGTGCACGTCTGGGGCCTGGCGCGTAGGCTCTGGTCCGCGCTGACCGGGCGCTCCAACCGGCTGCTTGACCTGGCGGCCGTGTGCCGTGCATGTGACGTGCGCGGCTGCCGCCTTGACGGAATCCGAGGGGTGCCGCTGCGCGAGATCCGTGGTAGCGGGGGGCGCTGCGGTGATTTCGACGCGGACTTTCGTCCGCTCGGAGGCCACTTGAAGGGGCGCTGGGTGGGCATCGCCATGGCGCGGCGGATGGGGCGCGCGATGCCCCCCGTGGAGTTGGTCCAGGTCGGCGACGTGTATTTCGTCCGCGATGGCCATCACCGCATCTCGGTGGCGCGCGCGCTGGGCCAGAAGGCGATCGACGCCCGCGTGACGGTCTGGCGGGTGAGCGAAGCGCTGCCCGGGGAACGCCGGTGTCGCCCGGCGGTTCGACCTTCGCGCTGGAAGTCCTACCCGGTGCACTGAGGGGCATGGAGCTGGGACACAGGGCTTGCCGCGCAACAACCGGCATCCTGCCGGGCGGTAGCCATTGTCACTTGGTGGACATCATAACGTACATATCATCAGGGAGGTCAAGCGATGGAGTATCGTAAGTTTGGAAGCCTGGATTTCCAGGTCTCAGCCTTGGGCTTTGGGGCTATGCGGTTGCCCACGCAGAACGGCGAGTCCAGCCAGATAGATGAGGCTGAGGCGACCCGCATGCTGCACTACGCCATCGACCACGGCGTGAACTACGTGGACACGGCGTACCCCTACCACGACGGGGCGGGCGAGCCTTTCGTGGGGCGCGCGCTTCAGAACGGATACCGGGATCGGGTCCGGCTGGCGACTAAAATGCCCAGTTGGGAGATCGAGACGCGCGCGGATTTCGACAAGTTCCTCAACTTGCAGCTCGAGCGGCTGCAGACGGGGTACGTAGATTTCTACCTGCTGCATTCGCTGAAGAAGGAATGGTGGGACAAGCTGCACGGCCTGGGCGTGCTCGACTGGGCGGAGGGAGCCATCGCCGACGGGCGCATCCGCCACCTGGGCTTCTCATTCCACGACGACTATGAGGTCTTCCAGGAGATCGTGGACGCGTACGACGGCTGGGCGATGTGCCAGATTCAGTACAACTACATGGACGTGGAGAATCAGGCCGGTATGCGAGGGCTCAAGTACGCGGCCTCCAAAGGGCTGGCCGTCGTGATCATGGAGCCGCTCCTGGGCGGCAAGCTCGTGGCCCCGCCTCAGGCGATCTCCGACATCTGGGACACGGCCGCGAACGAGCGCACGCCGGCCGATTGGGCGTTGCAGTGGCTGTGGAACCAGCCTGAGGCATCAGTCGTCCTCAGCGGGATGAGCACGATGCAGCAGGTGGAGGAGAACGTCGCCAGTGCCTGTGTCTCCGGGGTCGGCGCGCTGGCAGCGGAGGAGGCGTCGCTGTTCGACCAGGTGCGTGACCGGTACGCGGAGCTCTGCGCCATTCCCTGCACCAACTGCCGGTATTGCATGCCCTGCCCGAACGGGGTAGACATACCGGGAAACATCGGGAGCTACAACGAGGCCATCATGTACGAGAAGCCGGCGGCCTCTCGGGGCCACTACAGTTGGTGGGAGTTTGCCTTCAAGGAGCAGGGCATCCTGGACCACGATCCGCGGGCCGCGATGTGCGTCCAGTGCGGTGAGTGTGAGGAGAAGTGCCCCCAGCACATCCCGATCAGCGAGTGGATGACGGTCATCCACGGGGTGCTGGGTGAGGGCGAGCCGTTTGTGCGGGGTATCTGACGGAGACTGCCGGGATTCGTCACTCAGAGCCGCTCAGGTAGGATGCCAGGTGTCTCAGTACTACATCCCTGACGTGTCTGGCCTCTAGCAGCGCTTCCTGAGCAATGGCACGGTCCACTTCGGGATCCGCCCCTGGATATCGGAATTCGACGCCAAAGGGGGTCAACCACTCGCACGAACTCAACTCTGCCTGCAGGCCGGGGTCCACCTGGTTCGCCAGTCCCAGGAGTTGGTCCAAGTCATGCGTCTTGCGAAACTCGATCTGGTGACGGACCAGGTGGGCCTTGAGGTATTTCTCGACAGCCTGTTGGCAGTGGAAAGCGCAGGTGAAGTAGTCCTCCATCTCGCTGGTCGCGAGGATATCGGCGGCTGCCATGTCTCCTTCCGCCTTGTCGAGCCACTGCTGGACGAATGCCCGAATGACTTCCTCACGGCTTCTCATAGATGACAGTCCCGTACTTCGTGGCCGGGTAGGCGATCCCGCCGATCACGTCTCGGGTTTCCTCGAATTCCTGTTCTGAGATCGTGATCACCTGGACAGGTAAGGGTACGTCGCGGAACAGACCTCGCACGCGTGCCCAGCGTTCCTTGTGATTCAAGGGCCGCCCTGTGACGACCAACAGATCAACGTCGCTTTCGGCCGTGGCGCGTTTCTCGGCATACGATCCGAAGAGGATTACCTTCTCCGGCGCGAGGGAGCACACGATGCGTTCTTTGATTTCCTGGAGCAATTCCTCGCTCAGCGGCAAGTCAGCGGTTGGGGTTGGATCGACCATTGTTCATCACAGAAGGCGTTCATCGTGTCCTGTAGACTTCACGCCGGTGCTTGATGAGGAGGACGGTGAGGCGCTGTTCTGCCCGGTCCACCGCATACAAGGCCCGGTAGTCACCGACCCGCAGTTTGAACAGTCCTCGCCATTCGCCAGTGAGCGGCTGTGGCGTTAATGCATCGAAATTGTCCGCCAGCCAGCGGAGTTTGTCGAGAACCCGCTGAGCGACTGGCTTGTCCAGGCTGCCCAGGTCATCCCTGGCCTCGGGCATAAACGCCAGGCGGTACACGTCACCACTCCAGGCCGAGCCGGGCTGCCACATCCTGGGCAGGGATAGGCTTGGCACCCTGGCGTTCTGCCGCCAGGGAGCGGCGCAGCCTTGCCTTGATCTCGTCGCGTAGCTCCAGCCCTTCGTCAGGATCGCCCAGCATCTCGGCCAGTTTTTGCTCCACAGCCTCTTCAACGATTTGTCTTAGCTGGTCTACCGTCAGTTCCGCTACTCTCGTGCTCATATTCACCTCTCTTGGCTAGGCAGATTATAGCATACTCGCGATTGGCGGGCAAAGCGGAGAAACCACGTCTTCGGCCACGATCTCTCGCGGCGCTGTGCTGTCCCAGGTCCCCGTCCCGGGTTTTTTGCTGGTAGCCAACTCTTGACTTCTGCGGCAACTTGCGCTAAACTGGGTGTACGGTCCGCAAGGGGCCTCAGAGCAGGCTGAACGTCGCGCTGCCTGGTGGCCGAGAACACTGATCCTTTCTATTGGCTGGCTACTGGTAATGAAGGAGGCAAGTCATGCGTATCAAGGTTTTGCTGGTTCCCCTGGTTGTCCTGGCCCTCTCCCTCATGCTCGTCTCGTCCGTCGCCGCCGCGCCGCTGCCTTGCGGGGACACGTGGCACTGGGTTGCCCGAGGGGAGACGCTGTTCTCCATCGGGCGCTGGTACGGCGTCAGCCCGTGGGCCATCGCCTCGGCCAATGGTCTCGTCAATCCGAATCGGATCTACGCTGGCCAGCGGCTGTACATCCCGGCCGGGCCGTGCTATCCCGCGCCGGCTCCCTGGCCGGGCTGTGGCTACTACACGGTGCGCCACGGGGACACGCTCATGGGCATCGCCCGTGCCTACGGCGTCAATGCCTGGCGCATCGCCCGGGCCAACGGTATCTACAACATGAACCGCATCTGGGCGGGCCAGCGACTCTATATCCCGTGCTATTGACGCCTGGCAGCGTAGGCGGGAAGAGAAACGAGCAGGTGTGAACCATACGGACCCTCCCAGAAGCGGTGAGGCTGCCGGGAGGGTCCTATCCAACGCCGTCCGGTGATCGTCACGCGTCGTAGTCGCGCAACTGGATCGGCATGTACGTCTTGTAGAGCGGGTCAATCCACGCTGGAATGTCCCCGTTGGTGAAGGGTGATGGATTCGGGTCCGGGTAGGACTCGTCGCCGTCAGGTGTGCGGTCGGCGTCGGAGTCCGTGTCCAGGTAGTTGGGCAGCCCGTCGCCATCTACGTCATTGTCCTCGCAGTTGAGCACGCTATCCTGATCCGTATCCACGCCGGCAGAGTTCGAGCAGAACGTGCTATCGCTCGCGCCTGCGATGTACTCTCTGGCATCGGAGATGCCGTCGCCGTCAGAATCACCTCCCTCAGACGTATCGGCCCCATCCGCCGGATCCAGCCAGTTGGGGACGCCGTCCCCGTCGGAGTCGCCGGTGCCCTCCTGGGCGTCGGGGATGCCGTCGCCGTCTGAATCCCCATCCAGGTAATTCGGGATGCCGTCCCCATCCGCGTCGTTGTCCCGGCAGTTGGGCGTGCCATCGCCGTCGCTGTCCAGCGTGGTGTTGGTGCAGAAGGGGCTGTCGCTGCCTCCCGCGTAGTACTCGTCATCGTCGGGGATGCCGTCGCCGTCGGAGTCCGCGTCCAGGTAGTTGGGCGTGCCATCGCCGTCGGAGTCCTCCGTGTTGCTCTCGATGTAGTCGGGGATGCCGTCGCCGTCGGAGTCCGTCAGGCCTTCGGTCTGGTCGGGGATGCCGTCGTTGTCGGAGTCCGTGTCCAGGTAGTCGGGCACACCGTCGCCGTCGCTGTCCACCGGGTGCTCTGGGTCCGGCCCGGCCTCGATCTCGTCGGGGATGCCGTCGTTGTCGGAATCGGTGTCCAGGTAATCGGGTGTGCCGTCCCCGTCACTGTCCTCCGTCCCCTCCACGCCATCGGGGATGCCGTCGCCGTCGGAGTCTGTGTCCAAGTAGTCCGGCGTGCCGTCGTTGTCGCTGTCCTCCGTCCCCTCTACCACGTCGGGGAGGCCGTCGTCGTCCGCGTCGTAGGTGAAGTTGATCTCGGGCACCTGGTAGCGGCCGTATGGGCCGGTCTGCACCCACTGGGGCACGCCCACATCGCCGGAGATCGCGTCGGTGCTGGTCAGGCCGTCGAAGCTGAAGCGGACCGATCCGGTGTACACGCCGTTGAGGTAGACCTGGACGGTGTGGGTCACATGGTCGATCAGGCTGCCGCCCTGCACCTCGAACTCTCGGATGCCCGCCCACGTGGAGACCAGGTCATATTGGATGCCGGTCTCGCCCCAGATGCCCGAGCCCAGGCCTGAGGCTGGTGCGTAGGCGCCCAGGTTGTCGGACCATCCGGCGCCATCCGCCAGTACCCGCACGCTGATTCCCTGAGTGATCGGTTGGGGACTGGCTGTCGTCCCCGTCAGGACCTCTGCTGCACCGTACCATACCTGGAGTACGTCCAGCCCGCCCTGGTGGCCGGCGATGGAGTTGTCCTGGTGCAGCGTGTAGCGGTCCATGGGGGCGGTGTCCAAGGAGTAAATGCCATGGCGCGTGTTCCCGCTGACCGTGTTGTTCTTGATGATGGGGATGGATAGGATGTCGTCACCGGCGTAGGATGGGGAGTAAGTCTGGCCGAAGTCGGTCAGGTTGTAGATGCCGTCCTGGGTGTTGCCTGCCACGGTGTTGTCCGTGATGAGCGGGGACGCGCCGATGTTGTAGATGCCGATCCCGGTGTTGCCGGTGATGGTGTTGCCAGAGAAGAGGTTGTCGTACCCGCCGGTGAGCGTGGGGATGGCCCCAGGTGCCCCATGCGTGCGCTCGTTGACCACAGCGGCCTCGGGATCGCTCGTTGCGCCGTTGTGATGGATCTCGTTGTCCAGTATCTGGTTGTCGTAGACCGGCGCGGTGGGGAATCCCGTTGGGCCGTCGCTGAGGTGGAGGGCGTAGTCGCCGTTGTAGGCGATGACGTTCCCCTGGATCGTGTTGGTGGTGGCCCCGCGCTGGATGATGATGCCCTTGTTCGTGTTGCCCAGGTCGTCGCCCGCCGGGTTCGTGCCGATGTAGGAGTTGAGGACGGCGTTGTCGTGGGCGGGGGTGATCACCTCCGAGGGAGTGGTGGCGTACTTGGCCGAGATGAGGATGCCGTCGTCGCTGTTGTCAGCGACGATGCAACTGGTGATCGTGTTGTGGTCCGCGTCGTTGGTGAGCAGGATGCCGGTCGTGTTCGAGAAGAGGTGGGTGTTGACCAGCGTGCCGTCGTCGCCGTGGATGTCCAGTCCCCAGCATCCGGGGCAGTTCAAGTTCCGGATCACCAGCCCGTCCACGCGGACACCGTCGCTCTTGATCCACAATCCCACCGAGCCCGTCTGGGTCAGGTTGTCGCCGTTGACGACGACGTCTGGCTGCCCGTCGTCGTTCCGATCTCCGTCAATGTGGACCGGGCCGGAGGAGCGGTTGATGGAACGGAGTTGGGCATATAGGTCGCCAGACTGGAAGTTCAGGTTGATCGCATGGTCGGCGTCGAAGGTGATAGTCACCGGCTCGCTTCCGGCGGTGTAGTTGGCCGCGATGATGGCATCGCGGAGGGAACACGGCGCTTCGCAGATACTGTTGTTGATTCCGTTCCAACTGTCGAGTGAAGTAGTGACGGTGATGACGGTTCCCTGGGCGTAGGCCAGATGGGGTGGGCTGCCTAGCAGTGTCGCGCTCAGGAACAGCATGACCAGGAACAGAAACGTGCCTGCCATCAGGAAAGCGCTCATCAGGCGCCAAATCCGCTTGTGATGCATGTTGTCCTCCTACTTGTGCAATCCGGTTGGCCGTTTTCCGCTACATATCGTGATTCTATCATAGTTGGCACGAACAGGCGAGCTTATGATGAGATGTAGTGAAGAGGCGTCACCCCCCTGGGGGGCGACGCCTCTTTGGTGCTCCTTACTGCTTCCGCTCTCCCACTCTCACCGCATGATGGTCAGCGGCAAGTAGATCACGGTGCCGGCGGCATCCTGCGGTTGCGTGTCGGGGTCGACGAAGTTGGGAATACCGTCCCCGTCTGCATCGCCAGTCCCTTCCTCGGCGTCAGGGATGCCGTCGTCGTCCGAGTCCGTATCCAGGAAGTTGGGGATCCCGTCTCCGTCGGCGTCACGGTCGTCGCCATCTACGTCTCCATCCCCGTCCGCGTCGACGTTCCACTCAATCTGATCAGGGATGCCGTCGCCGTCTGAGTCCGTGTCCAGGTAGTTGGGTGTGCCGTCGTTGTCGGCATCGCGGTCGGCGTCGTCCACGTCCCCGTCGCCATCAGCGTCGCTGTTCCACTCGACCTCGTCAGGGATGCTGTCCCCGTCCGAATCCGTGTCCAAGAAGTTGGGCCGTCCATCGCCGTCCACGTCCCCGGTGCCCTCGATCTCGTCGGGTATGCTGTCGCCATCGGAGTCTGTGTCCAGGTAGTTGGGCCGCCCGTCCCCGTCCACGTCCCCGGTGCCCTCGATCTCGTCGGGTATGCCGTCGCCGTCGGAGTCCGTGTCCAGGTAGTCCGGGATGCCGTCCCCGTCTGTGTCGCCTTCCCCTTCCTCGGCGTCGGGTATGCCATCGCCGTCGGAGTCGGAGTCAAGGTAGTCAGGCGTGCCGTCGCCGTCGGTGTCCGGTGCGGGTGTCACGGCCACGCCAGCCTGGGCCTGCTCGCCCACTGCCAGCCCCAGCGCGTCCTCTCCGCTGGAGGTGGCGGTGTTGATCGTGTCGTGGGTGGGGTGGGTCTCATACGTCCACGACGCCTGGTCGCTACCCCCCTCGTCGTCCCCGTCGTCGGCCACCAGCGTGCGTGGCCCGAAGGTCATGCCGTTGCTGTCGCTCACGGTTACGTCGTAGAGCGTCGCGTCGCCGCGGTTGTAGACCGTGATGGTCCACTCGACCGGTTCGCCCTCGGTGATGCTGGCCGCGGAGGCGGTCTTGACGACCTCGACGCCGGGATGGAGCACGTCGGTGCTGACCTCGTCGCTGTCGCTCGCCTCGCCGTCCAGGGGATCGGCGCCGGTGGCCGCGAATTCCACGGTGTAGGGGTCAGATCCCGCCGGGACCGGGGCTGTGGTCTCGAAGTCTGCGCTCTTACCTGCCTCGACGGTCCCGCTCCATTCGGTGCCGTCGGGCAGGGGGACTAGTACGTCCAGGGGCGTGTCGCCGGTGTTGTCAACGCTGACCTGGTAGGTCAGTTCGTCTCCCTCGTGCGCCCGAGCAGGGCCGGAGGCGTTCAGTGCCAGGGCTGGGTGGAGCACGTCGGTGCTGGCGCTGGCGCTGGCCGTGGCCTCGCCATTCAGGTAGGGCTCGCTGCCCGTGGCGGTCGCCGTGTTCCCCAGGGGATCGCCTGCCTCCTCTGGCACTGTGTACTCGGCCTCGCAGCCGTCCGTCTCACCCGGCTCCAGCGTCCCTATCTCGCAGACGGTGCCGCCCAACAGCGGGTCGTCCACCGTCACTCCCGTGAGGGGGACATTGCCGGTGTTTGTGGTCGTGAAGACGTAGGTGATGGCGTCACCCTCGTGGGCCATCGCCGGGGCCGTCTTCTCCAGGACTAGGGAGGGCTCGGGGTGCCCGTTGCCCAGCCATGCCTCGCCCACGTCGCCCGCCTCCACCGTGACCGTCTGGGAGATGCCCGTGGTGGCGTACCAGCCTTCCTGCAGTGTTTCCTGTACGAAGTACGCGCCAGGCAGGACGTCGGGCGGGTCACGGTCGGGGTGGGAGCTGAAGATCACCGCGCCGTCCTCGCCGGTCACGCCCTGCATCCCCACGACGAAGGAGCCGCCCGCGCGATATAGCCGCAGGTCCCAGCCCTCCAATGGGGGCTCCTCGGCGTCTGGGGTGCCGTCGAAGTCGTCGTCCTGGAAGACGTGGCCGATGATGACGGGGAGCTTGATCTGGCCGAAGTTGAAGGAGCGGCTCTCGTGGGCGGCCAGCGTGAATTCTACCTCCAGCGGGGTGGTGGCGTGCCAATCGTCGGGAGAGGGTACGATCTGTTCCACGCGGTAGTCGCCTGCGCTGAGGCCGGTGAACTGGACCGTGCCGGCGCTGTCGGTGGTGTCGTTTCTGATCTGGATCCAGGAGCCGCCCAAGTTCTTGTGCAGCTTCACCGTCCAGCCCTCCAGCAGCGGCTCGTCCGCGTCATGGTCTCCGTTCATGTCGTAGTCGTCGAAGCTGACGGTGGTCACCGAGCCGGTGCCGGTCCAGTTGGCGACGGCGTCCGCCTGCACGTCGCCCGCGACTTCCTGGCCCAGGACCAACTTCTGCTTGTTGGGTTCCAGACCCACGAAGATGGTGCCCGCCGGCAGGAGCATCTCAGCTGTGGCGTGGACGTTGGACGTCGTGTCGGGCGTGTCGTGGGTGAGCGTGAAGGTGGCCTGCCCCTGGTCGTTGGTGGTGACGCTGCCGGTGCTCAGTGTGCCGATGTCCGCGCTGAGCGCGACGACCTGCCCGCTGACCGGCGCTCCACCCCGGGTCACCGTCACGGTGAACGTCTTGCTCGTGTTGATGGGGTTGGTTGTGCTGGCGGGGGTGATGGAGACGTCGGGCGCGTCGGCGGCGCAGGCGTCCTCGGGGACGAGATTGATGATACCCAACGCCCGTTGACCGGCTATCGTGTTCTCGTCCGGCTCTAGCCCATCGGAGAAGTGCCAGACGGCTGCCTGGCGGGCGGCTATTTCCTCATCTCTGTCGCTCAGCGCGCCGGGAGCACCGTCGGGCCACGGCGTGTAGTCTGGCATGCGCGGCGGGTAATGGATCATCAGCCATTTCACCCGGCAGTCCATCTCCTCGTCGCTGGCCTCGAATGCGTCTCCTGTCCCCACGTGGTGCGGGATGTCCGTGCAGAAGACGGGGACAGTGGGGCCGTCGGTGAGTTCCAGGTGGATGGTCCCGCCCCAGTTCTCGAAGGTTTCCCCGTTCAGCGTTCCCTTGACCGTCGTGCCGGATGACCAATCTACGACTGTGCCGGCCTCCCCGTCGGCCCAGGCGACGGTGGCGGAGAGCCCAAGCCAAATGATCAATGCCAATGTCGAAACTATGCGAAATCGAGAGGTATTCGTTTTCATCGTTTTCACCTCGCCCCATTCGTCAAGATAGCCAGCACTCTGCTGGCCTCACAAGCAATTATACCAGTCGGCAGTTTGAATCCAGTTTGTGAACTGCAACTGGGGGTTTGAATCGGGTTTGCGAAATGGGCGAAAGAGGGGTTATTGTGGGGAGAAGCGGTATCCCTTGCCCCGTTCGGTGAGGATGAACTGGGGGGTGCTGGGATCGGCCTCGATCTTCTGGCGCAGACGCCAGATGTACCACTTCACACTCTGGGGGCCCGTGTCGGGCACGGAGCCCCAGATGCTATCGAAGAGGAGTTGAACCGGCAGGATACGGCCGGCGCGCTCGGCCATGAATAGGAGCAGATTGTACTCGATGGGGCTGAGTGAGATTTCCTCGCCGCGGGTGAACACCGTCTGCTCGGTCCGGTTGATGACCAGTTTCCCCCCGCCGAAGCGCATGACGTCCGGTTGTTCGTGAGGCATGCGGGCACGGCGGATCAGGGCGGTCACACGAGCCACCAGCTCGGCGATCTTGAAGGGCTTCGCCAGGTAGTCGTCTGCCCCGTCGGTCAGCCCTTGCACTACGTGGTCCACCTTGTCCATGGCGGTCAGGAAGATGATGGGCACGCTCGAGACTTGACGCAGGCGGCGACAGACCTCCCAGCCATCCATGCCCTGCATCATGACATCCAGGATCACGAGATCGGGCGCGACCTGGTTGAAGAGCGCTAGCCCCTCCTCTCCACTCGTCGCTGTGGAGATAGAATAGCCATGGGGACTGAGTGCCTGGCTGATTAGCTTCAGTATGAGTTCGTCGTCGTCTATGGCGAGGATTCTCTCAGGCATGTCTGGCGCGTATTGTAGCAACTTTCCGAAAAGGCGCAAACTGCCTCCTGCCCGCGCATTGTTCATGGCTGGATCAGCGGAATAGGTATTGACAAATGAGAAGAATTGACGTATAATAGGAGTAAACGTTTACGTAGTATTCTCTGGAGATTTCCATGAATCAAAGACTGGTCACGCAGAAAGAGATTGCCGAGCAGTTAGGGGTGTCCGTGGCGACGGTTTCGCGCGCGCTCAACGATCAGCCCGGTGTTAGTCCGAAAGTTCGCGCCGAAATCCTTGAAGCTGCGCGCCAGATGGGCTACAGCCCCGACACGCCGGGCCGTAGCCTTGTCACCGGCCGCACCCATAACATCGGCTACATAGGCTACAAACACGGAGCTGATCTCCCCCTGGTGCACACCCTCAGAGGCATAGATGAGGAACTTGGCAAGCTGGGATACCACATGCTCGTCACCTATGTGGATGAGGAAGCGATGAAAAAACCGGATATGCTCAGCATGATACGCCAGAGGAAGGTAGATGGGCTGATCTTGAATGGACCGGCTATTCATCCTCGCTTCATCCTCGAACTGCGGAATATGGGTCTTCCCATTGTTCTCATAGACAACCGCCTCAACGAAACGATGGTTGATTGTGTGCTGTGCGACAACGAAGACGGCGCGTACCAGGCTGTCGGACATCTTATAGAACATGGTCACGAGCACATCGTGTTTCTCTCCGGGCCAGCGGACTGGCTCAGCAGCCGCGAGCGTGCCGCCGGTTACCGCCGCGCGTTGCAGGAGGCTGGGCTCAAGTCCCATATCGTGTTCATGCCCAATACCATCGTTGATACCGGCTACGAGGCCATGCTTAGCGCCCTGGAGAAACATCCCGACTTGACAGCGGTTATGGCGGTCAACGACGCTATGGCCGTCGGTGCCATCCGGGCTTGCCAGCAGGTGGCGCGTGCCGTTCCCGGTGACGTCGCCGTCGTGGGCTTCGACGATGGGCCCTTGGTTCAGGTGCAAATGCCTCCTCTTACGACCGTCCACGTCTACTGGCGCAAGATCGGTATTCAGGCTGCACGGCGAGTTGTGGACCTGATCGAGCAAGATGACCGCGTTCCGATGCAGATGCGGCTGGCTGTCGAACTGGTCATCCGTCAGTCGTGTGGATGCCACACAACATCAAAGACGTCATAGATGCTCGTTCTTTTGCATCATCGCGAAATCTGCATATCTGTGCTGGGAAGCCCCCGTCGGCGGACGCCAACGGCGCGCCAAAGCCGCCCTCGCAGACGAGGGCTGGGGGCATTGGCGAGACAATGAGTTTCTGGGGAGGAGGTGATGAGCAGTCACTGGATGGGACGACGAACGCGTTTTCAGTTTCGGCTAGACCTACTATTCATTGACCCAAGGAGGAATCCCGAGATGAGGAAATACACGTATCTGCTGACGGCCGGTGTTATCGTAGCTGGCCTGCTGCTGGCAGCTTGCGCGGCGCCCACGCCGGAGATTGTCGAGGTGGAGGTCACCCGCGTCGTGACTGAGAAAGAAGAGGTCGAGGTGCCGGTCGAGGTACCGGTTGAGGTACCGGTTGAGGTCACGCCCACCTCGCCGCCGAAGGAACCGGTCAATCTCAAGATATGGATTCGTAGTGGAAGTTGGTATGAGCACTACCAAGTGATCGTGGATGAATGGAACGCTGCCCATCCTGATATCCAGGTAATTATGGAGAGTATCCCCGCTGCCCAGAGCACCGAGGAGGCAATCATCACCGCCGTGGCCACGGGCACCCAACCGGACATGGTGGACGGCATGTTGATGAACATGGGCTCCCTGCTGGGCGAGTACGGCGCTGCTGTTCCCCTGGACAGCTTCCCCGACTTCTGGGACGTGGTGGATTCCACCCACAGGCGGTCTCCGATAGAGTCGACCTTGTGGCGGGATCACGCCTATGTCATGCCCGAATACATGGCTTCCCTGATGATGATCTGGAACGTCGACCTACTGGAAGCGGCGGGAGCGACAGAGCCTCCTCGCACCTACGGCGAGTTCCTCGACTTGGCGGCCAATCTGAAAGCGGCGGAGCCCGACAAATATGCCCTGGGGATGATCACCAAGCCCGACTGGTACTACCGCTGGGGTGACTTCTTCATGTTCTACGCTGCCGCCAGCGAGGGGGGTAGTTTTCTCGAATCAGCCACGGACGACAACGGGAACCCCGTCACAGTGGTCTCCCTCGACAACGAGCCTGCCACGAAAGTGGCCGAGTTCGTAGCTACCCTGGCCGAGGAGGAATACTCTCCTTTGGAGTACCTGACTACCGACTCCTTCTACCAGGGTAACGTGATGGCCAGTTTCGACACGGGGTATTGGACTCCCCGCTTCGTAGAGGAGACCTATCCCGACTTCAACTATGCCATGACCCTGCCTTTGGTGCCGGACGATTACCCGGCCGATGAGCCGGTCTGGACCGACGGGTTCGTCAAGGGCATGCTGATGTTCTCCTCTTGCGAGCACCAGGAGGAAGCCTGGGAGTTCATGAAGTTCGTTTTCAACGACGAGTACGATATGGACCTCCTCACCACCGTGTCGGCTCCTCCCGCCCGTATAGACGTGACCACCAACCCGGTCTTCACGGAAGCGATTGAGGCGTTTCCCCCGGCGTTCAAGGATTGCATTGGGGCCTTCGAGTACACGGCTGCGTACCCCGTGCATCCCAAGCACATGGATCTGTGGGAGACTTTCTCCGAGCTAGCCTGGGAGCCGCTGGCGACGGGGAGGAAGGCTCCAGACGTAGCTCTGAGTGACGCCAAGAGTAAGATGGAAAGCATCCTCGCGAAGCCCTAGTCTGAGTAAGGGGGCGCTGTCCCTCGACGCCAGCGCCCCCGCCTCACCTACCTCGCTGGTTCTCGTCCCTGTTGGTATTCGTGGACATTGGTCGTGCGTCCTTGGAGGTGGAAAAGTGGCTGAAAGAAAAACCGCAGCACCATCTGGCTCAAAATCCTCCCGCTTACTGCGTACCCTGCTCAGGTGGGGTAAGGAAGACACAGCGGCGTATACCTTGATCAGCCCCTATCTTCTTTGGGCTGTCGTCCTCTGGGGGTTACCTTTTCTCTGGAGCGTCTGGCTGATGCTCCAGAGGTGGAACTTCATCGCTCCTCCGACCTTTATTGGCCTGGAGAACGTCAAGACCGTTCTGACTGATAGCCGTTTCTGGCTCACCTTCAAGAACGGTCTCTATTTCTTCGTCGTTTTCGTCCCTCTGGCGACCATCAGTTCCCTGGTAGTGGCCCTCCTTCTCGACCGCATAAAATACCTTCAGGAGGTTTTTGCGACCGGCTACCTTCTTTCCTACATGTCGGCCACAGTCGCCATATCTCTCGTCTTTACCTTACTCTTCTCTGCCGACGGCATGTTCAATGTCTGGCTGGAGAAGCTCATTGGCACCAAGGTATACTTTTTCAGCAACCCCGACATCGCCATGGCCTCAATTGCTCTGACAGTGGTCTGGAAATTCACCGGCTATTACGCTCTCATTTTCCTGGCCGGTCTGCAATCCATCCCCGGGGAAGTCTACGAAGCGGCAGACATAGATGGGGCCAATGGCTGGACGAAGCTGTGGCGCATCACGATTCCCATGCTCAACCCGGCCTTGACAACCGTGGTTGTGTTCGCCACGATGATCTCCTTCAACATCTTTGCCGAGCCATATATCATCACTGGTGGGGGGCCGGAAGGCAGCACCGAGACCTTTGCAATGCTCATCTTCACCAAGTTGTTCGAGTCCATGGACGCCGGATACGCCTCGACGCTGGCCATTTACAACACCATGATCACATTCGTGGCTGTCTCTGTCATGCGCAAGCTGGTAGAAAGGGAGATGTGACGATGACCCACAGAAGAGTATCCGCCACATTGGGGCAAGTGCTGATTTACATCGTGCTCACCGTTGGGTTGGTGGTGATGGTCTTCCCTTATCTGTGGATGGCTTTGGGTTCCTTCAAGGTACCTGCGGAGGTTTACACTACATTCTTTCCAAAGGACCTTTCAGATCCGTTGAAAAACTACCGTGTGATTGTGCTCGGGGAGCCCATTGGCGATAGGTCCCTGACCGGCGATCGCTCCTTCCCTCAAGCCCTTCTCAACAGCTTGATCGTCTCCTCGCTGGGCGTCGTCTGTGCGGTTATCTTCGGGGCGATGGCTGGCTATACCTTCTCGAAGCTAGAGTTCAGAGGAAAGGGATTTTGGTGGAATTTCATCATATTCCAGATGCCTTTCCCTGCCATCATGTTCATTATCCCCCGTTTCATCCTTATGATGAAGCTCAAACTGATAGATACCTATGCAGGGATGGTACTTCCCTTCACGGTCAGTCTCTGGGCTGTCTTCATGTACACTCAGTTCTTCAGGACGATCCCTACCGATTTGGTTGATGCCGCTCGCATTGATGGTTGTTCGGAGTGGCGGATCATCTTCAGACTGATGTTGCCCCTGGCTGCCCCGGTGACGGTCGTCATCGGTCTTTTCACCTTCATCCACCTGTGGGACGAGTTCTTGTGGTATCTCATCGTGAGCAAGCAACCCAGCCTGTTCCCCCTCTCGGTTATGTTAGCCACCTTGCAGCACGACTTTCGAGAGTACCAGGGAGTGCTGATGGCTGGCTCTACTATCTTGACCTTGCCCATCCTGGTGCTCTTCATCTTTGGCCGCAAGTTCTTCATCCGAGGGATAGCTGCGACTGGGATGAAGGGGTGACGAACTCAACAGAGCTGGGTAATCTCGACTCAGTCAACCGTAGGAGCAGGAGGAAGAGATGCAGGAATTGGCAATCAGGCACCCACGGAACCCGGTTTTGGAGCGAGACACGATTGCCGGATATGACGCGCTGTTTAACCCTGGCGCCATGCGTTTCAATGGGAAGATCGTACTGGCGGTGCGTGCCGCGCGTGACAACCGCTGGTTTGTAGGCGCTACGCAACGCAGCAATCTCTACTCTGGCCAAGTATGCGACCATTTACTGCTCGAAAGTGACGACGATGGTGAGACCTTCAAGTGCACAGGTCGCAAGATCACAGGGTCATCGTCAACCTGGTTTGATGGATCTACACGCGAGCTAGCGATACCGACTTGTTACGGCCCCTATGGCACCGAAGACATGCGCCTCTGCCGGGTGGGCGAGGATATTGTCGGTGTCGTTCATGCGATGACACATGAAGCGTATCGCGGCAGTGGCGACAAGGCGGGAGGGCGGGTAGGATTGGTGGTCACACGCGATTTCATGCACTTTCGACGGTGGGTGGTTGGTCCAGGAGGGGAGGAAACAGACCGAGATGCCTGGATTATCGATCGAGGCAATGATATAGCCTTTATTCATCGGGTGAAGCCGGACGAGGCAGGGCGCAGAAGGATGAACAAGCCCAGTATCCAGGTTGCGTTCTTCGACAATCTTGACGAGTTGATTGGGGCCCATCCAGGCTATTGGCGAGAGTACCTCGATAGCATTCACGAGCATGTCATTATGTCCCCCTGTGAAGCATTATCGTGGGAATCGGAGAAGATCGGAGCGGGAGCGATCGTTGAACACGAGGCAGGCTACGTGCTGTTCTATCACGGTGTGGATGAGCGTTCTACGTATAGCACAGGTGCAGCACTCCTGGACAAGGATGACTTGAGGACCATCGCCAGGCTGCAGGAGCCCCTGCTACAGCCACATGCCTGGTATGAGCGAGGAGATCGGGGGGAAGACACGAAGAATGTGACTTTCATTGGCGGGGCAGTTCGCTGCCAGAATGATCCAAAGCGGATTCAACTATACTACGGCGCGGCCGACACACACGTAGCCCGCGCCGATGTCCCCAATCTCGATGAACTGGTAGAAGCGATACTACGCTCCCCCATCAGAGGGGTCTATGGGTGAGATGATTCGCAGCCTATGTTGGTGATGGACGATCTTGAGGAGGGCGTGAGATGAAACTGACCGTGCTTGTGGACAACAACACACTGATTGACCGGTATTTCCTCGCTGAGCCTGGCGTGTCCTACTTCATCGAGGATGGCGACAGCCACGTGCTGTTCGACGTGGGATACTCCGACGTGTTCATCAAGAACGCGCACAAGATGGCGCACGTTGACTTGCTGGACGTTGATGCACTCGTGCTTTCGCATAGCCACCTGGATCATACGTGGGGGTTGGTCCCGTTGATCGCCCTCTACACGGAGGCGATCATCGAGGGTATGTATCACAAGCGTCCCACGCTCGTGGCCCATCCCTCCACGTTCGTGACCCGCACGTTGGGCGACCTGGGAGAGATCGGATCCATCGTCTCACAGCGGAAGCTGGCCAGGCATTTCGATCTCAGGCTGAGCCGGGACCCCGTGTGGCTGACAGAGCGCCTGGTCTTCCTGGCCGAGATCGAAAGGCGTACTGAGTTTGAAGCCAGATGTGCAATCGGCCAAGTCGTGATGGATGGTGCCCAACGCGCCGACTACGTGATGGAGGATTCTGCTCTGGCCTACAAGTCCTCAAGGGGGTTGGTGATCATCACGGGTTGTTCGCACGCCGGGATCTGCAACATCGTGGCGCACGCGCAAGATGTCTGCGGGGATGACAGAGTGGCCGACATCGTCGGAGGATTTCATCTTCTCGATCCCTCGGAGGAGCAGTTGCAGGGCACGTTGACGTACATGGAGGCGCTGCAGCCTGCTCGCGTGCACGCTTGCCACTGTACTGACTTGAACTCCAAGATCGCGTTGTCCCGGGTGGTGGATCTTAAGGAAGTCGGCGTCGGTCTGACGCTTGAGTATGACTAGATCAGAACGAGGAGAAACCCGTTTACTTGTCGATCAGCCCTCGTCGACGCCGAGCAGGTGGCGCAGCGTTTGTGCATCATCCACGGCGTAGCCAAGGGCGTCGTTGTTGAAGTAGACGTAGACGGTCTGGTCCTGCCCCAGCCACCGGTGGATACGCTCGGCCCAGGGACGCAGGGCCCCCTCTCCATAGCGCCCACCGCATACGACGCCGGAGCCGTGGAAGCGGAGGTAGACGACATCGGAGGTGATTCAGGTGGGGCAGGGCAGGCCAGGCATGTCGAAGATGCAGGAGTAGTTGATCTCGACAGTGTCGAAAGCTTTCGCGTAGTGGTTATACCAGCGGGATTGGGGCAGGTCTGGCGGGTAGAACGCCCCGCGCCAGTCGTCGTAGACCCAGCCGGATGTGCCGACGCGCAGGCGCTGTTGGCGCTGGCGTTCAGCGCGTGGCATAGATGAACACGAACAGTCCTGCTAACGCGGTCAGAAGCAGCATCCCCCCCACGATAAGTGTCATGGCTGTGTGCGGGTTGGTGGCAGAGCCGTACCGGGTGCGGTAAGGATCCACGCCCTCGGGCAGATAGGCGTCCTTAGCCCGGGCGCTGCGCGGGCGCTTGAAGCGTACGCGGCTATCGTCGAGTTTCTCCAGCATGATCCACCCCGCTCGGCCCTCCTTTTCCATCAGCTTCTTCAGAACCTCCGGTTTGCGGAAGGCGGTGGTACCTGAGCGGACGATCTTGAACTCCCAGTCCTCGTTGAGGTCCTCCTGTGTGTAGAGGGCCATTTCCTCTTCCTCCTTCTCTCTGAGCGCATCCTGAAGGGCCTGCTGGCGTCTCGCCATCGACCCTGCCGTGAGAGCCGTTACCGGAACGTAGGACATGTCATGACTCCCTCTCGCTGCTACTCGATCTTAGCGGCCCATCAGTCCCTCGCGCCAGGCATACACCGCGGCCTGGGTGCGATCGGATAGGTGCAGCTTGCCCAGCAGGTTGCTGACGTGTGCTTTGACCGTGCGCTCGGTGATGACCAACTCGTCGGCGATCTCGGCGTTGCTGCGCCCCTGGGCGATGAGGTGGAGCACCTCCATCTCGCGCGTGGTCAGCTCCGCGCCCGGGTCCCGTCTCTTCGACGGCGCGGTGACCTCGGCCATCAGCCGCTGGGCGATGCGCGGGTGCAGCGTGGCCTCACCCCGGCTGGCGGCCTGGATGGCGTGGAGCACCGTCGCGGCGTCCGCGTCCTTGAGCAGGTAAGACAGTGCGCCTGCCTTGATGGCCGAGAAGATCAGGTCGTCGTGGGCGAAGCTGGTCAGCACCACGACCTGGGTGCGTGGGCTGATCTGGCGGATGCGGCGTGTGGCCTGCACGCCCCCTTGATCCGCGGGTTCCGCACCTGGCTGCAGCGGCAGCACCAGGTCCATCAACACCACGTCGGGGACGTGCTCGGCCACTCCCTTCACGGCGGTCTGCGCGTCGCCGGCCTCGCCCACGATAGCGACCTCCGGATGGGTGCTCAGGTAGAAGCGCAGACCTTTGCGCACCACGTCGTGGTCGTCCACGACGAACACGGTGATCTCCTCGGCGTTGGGGCCGGTTCCCATCGGATGGTTGCCCGCTTACTCGCTGTGCGGCGTTCGAGATGGCCCTTGGCCGGATTGGGGCGGAGAGCTCACGGAAACAGGCACGCTGCCCAGCAAGAGTGTGGGACTGACGCCCTTCTCGGTGATGACGATCTTGGCGTTGTCACGCAGGGCCGTCTCGGTCATCTCAATCTGCTTCAGCGCCTGGGCGTTGCCCTGGAAGTACTTCTGGGCTGACTCGTTGACCAACCGGATCGCCTCGGCTTTGCCCTCGGCGACCTTTACCGCCGATTCCCGCGCGCCTTCGGCGCGCTGGATCATGGCCAGTTTCTGCTGTTCGGCCGCTTCATACTCGCCCGTTGCCAGCAGCCGCATGGCCCGTCGTTCCTGCTCGGCCGTCTTCTGCTTGTGCATGGCCCGCTTGATGTCCTCGGGCGGATCGATGAGCATGATCTCTACCTTGCTCACGCTCAGCCCCCATTCGTCGGCGAACCGGTTGAGCACGGCCTGCAGGTTGTCGGCGATCTTCTCCCGCGCGACCAGGCTCTCGTCCAGTGTCAGGTCGCCGAACTCCTGGCGCAGGTTGGTCATCGCCAGTTGGATCACCGCCCGCTTCCAGTTGTCGATGTTGTAGAACGTCTTCTTGATGGACTCCTCGTCAGAGGCGGGGCGCACCCACATGACGCCGTCCACGCGAATCTCGACGTTGTCTTTCGTGATCACCGACTGCGGCGGGATGTCCATGGTGTGTTCGCGGATGTCGCGGACGCGGACTTTCTGAAGGATTGGGATCTGGAATCCCAGTCCGGGCATCACGAACCCGGAGTACTTGCCCATTGTCTCGGCGATCCCGCGTTCGTAGGGGTTCAGCGTATAGATGGGGAATGTGATGATTCTCATCGCTCCTTACCTCCCTTTCATTCTCTGTACTCATGTGTGAAAATCCGGCAAGAAGATTGTTTCACTCTGCCGTTGCGGTGGTCTCTGCAGCGGCCATGGTCGAGGTCTGCTCGTCCAAAACACGCGCAGCTACCATCACCAGCAAGGGAAGCGGCACCGCACGCTGCAACTCAACCTGGAGTGTATCACCACCTGTGATGGAAAGCAACTCGTCGCCAGCCTCGTTCGCCAGGGTGTACTGGCCCCTCGGCTCCTTGGCGTAGTGTAGGCGATACCCCCTGCCGTCGTATACGATCTCACTCCAGGTGTTGAGCAGCCGGCCCTGGTACTGCATCGCGGCCACGGGCTGCTGGTTGCGTCGCAGCACCATCCGTCCACTCAAGCCACGTACGTGGCGCAGCGCCCACGACGCGCGTTCCGATTCCCACTCGTAGCCTGACCGGCCGCGGTGCACGCGCACCAGCGTTGACCGGCGTTGCCCCACTTGTATCACGTAGCCCCGCCTGAGGCCCAGGAGGCCGACGGCGCGCCTGATCCGCAGCGGCTCGCCGGTGGGTTCGACCAGTGGGCGGCGCAGGTGCTCCTGGTCGGCGGGCAGCCAGGGCCAGGTCTGCCCGACCGGAATCACCAAGCGCTGGCCCAGCCAGGGCCAGTTGTCAATCGTCGGACTGGGCCGTTGCCGGTCCAATCTGTCAAGCTCCGGCCGCAGGCTCAGGGGCTGGGTCAGCCCGACCTCCGCCATCACGGTGGTGCCGCACCCGATCTGGCTCTCGACCGTCAGCCGCCCGCCCACGTTCATCACGCGTTCCTGCATGTTGGCCAGCCCCAGGCCCCGGTGGGTGGCAGCCGTCGAAGTCGTTCGCTCCGTGTCGAAGCCGACGCCATTGTCCCGGATGGTCAGCACTGCGAGCTCCGGGATGCAGCGCAGATGCACGTCAGCGCGGGTCGCCCGCGCGTGCCGGGCCACGTTGTGGAGCGCTTCCTGGGTCACGCGGTAGAGGGCTTCCGCCACGGGCGGGGGCATGAGGGCGTCGTTGCCCTGCACTTCCAGGTAGACCAATATGTGCTCCCGTGCTCCGAAGAGCAGCGTGTAGTCGTTGAACGCGGCCGCCAGGCCCTGTTCCTCGAGCGAACTGGGCTTCAGGTCCTTGATCAGGCGTGTCATCTCGCGTTGGGCAGTTTGGGCTGTCGCCTCTACCTCCTCCACCATCTCGGCCACGTCGGGCGGCGTGCCCTGCAATTTCTCGAAGCGAGCGCGGATGCCGCTGGCCGTCATCGCCAGGCTGAACAGGTGCTGCTTGACGCTGTCGTGAAGTTCGCGGGCCAGTCGATTGCGTTCCTCAACCACCGCCAGCGCTCGTACCTGGTCGGTCAGGCGGGCGTTGCGTTCTCGGAGTGCGTCCAGATCCTGCTCATCTTGTTCCAGGTGCTCGGCGAGCAGATTCAGTTGCGAGGCCAGCAGGCCCGCGTCGTCGAGACTTGGGTCCGCGATGCGGAGGGAGAGGTTGCCGCGCATCCAGGCGCGGCTGACTTCGAGCGCGCGGTGGATGCGGCGGGCGATGGGGCGGGCGGCCCAGATGCCCAGAAGCAGCCCTGTCAGCGCGGCGACGATGGCCACCAGCGTCACGTGGGTGCTCCAGTCCGACAGGGTGAACAGCGGCTGGTGGAAAATCAGGGCCATGGTGGTCAGGGCGAGCGCCTCGGCGACCAGGCTTGCGGCCAATGCTACCGCTGCGTATGTCAGCACTGACTTGAGCTGCAGGCTTATGCTCCGTGCGGGACGGGTACGGTTTCTCATGCAGGCCTCCTGGTTCAGGCCGTGTACGAACTGTGATTGTCTCCATTATACCAGGATTCGTCCCGCACGTCATCGGCCGGGTGACCGAAATTGACCCTGTACTTGAGTACAATCCAGTCTCGATACAGAGACTGCCAGAGTCCCTGATGCCTGGCAGGTCTTCCAGGCGGTCGCTCATATTGGCAGGCGGTAGACGCGGTACCGCTTGTAGAGTCTGGCCCCCACGTGTTGGGCGAGGATCGGCGTGTTCGGGTTGTCCGCTGACGTCAGCGACATGTCGACCCACTTATAGCCCTTGGCCTTGGCACGTCGGGCCATCTCGTCGAACAGCAGCACGCTGACGCCGGTGTTCCAATACTCGGGTGGTACCAGGACGCTCTTGATGGCCAGGCATTCCGTCTGGCGGCGCATGTGCCACCCCAGCTTCGCGTAGTCCCAGGGATAGCGCAGCCCGTTGGCGTGGATCAATGCCTCGTTCAGGTTGGGGATGCCGGGGAACCAGCCCACCGTCTCACCGTCTGCCTCGGCGAAGAGGATCAATTCGGGGTCGGCCAGTTCACGAAACGGCGCTACCGTGGCCTCCACGGCCTCCCGACGCCAGCCGATGTGATCGGGGAGGTGGGCCAGCGCGATGTTCAGCAGTCGATGTATGCGATCTACCTCGTCCTGCCAGTGCTCCAGATCGGCGTCACGGATGACGAAATCCTTGCGCTGACGGACCTTGTCCGCCAGCTTGTGCAGGCGTTGCAGGACGGGCGTGTCCTCAGCCAGATCGAAGGCAAAGGCCAGGTTGTCACCCCGCGCAGGCTGGAAACCGAAGCGCTCCATGAAGCGCTGGTAGTACGGTGGCGTATGACCGCACAACAACGCGGGCGGGCGATCGCGTCCCTCGATGAGTACCCCGTAGGCGTTCTCGTAGTCCAGGTTGAACGGACCGAATAGCGCGTTGAGATCGTGTGCCTTGGCCCACTCGACTGCGCGGTTCAGCAGAGACTCCGCGACGTGGAAGTCCTCTATGTACTCGAAGAAGCCGAACACGCACTCCTTCCTGTTGCGCGTCTGGTTTGTTGCCTTGTCCTCCGCGGCGCAGATGGTGCCCACCGGTTTCCCGCCCCGCCAGGCGATGAAGAACTCGGCATGGCCGCGCTGGAAGAACACTCCGCGCTCGGGATCGATTGCCTTCCGGCGGTCGGGGAGCAGAGGAGGGACCCACAGCGGATCGTCGCGGTATATGCGCCAGGGAAACGTGAGAAAGGTACGCTGATCCCTGGTTGTACGCAGTGGAAGAATCTCAACGGTGTCCATGTTCACTCCTCATTCTTGCTTGCATACCGCTGCTCTGCCTCGATGCGGTGGCTCAACGTGTCTCTTGCCTGTGTACCCCTGCTCCTACACGCTCACACTGCCGCATCGCTTCACGTCTCTTGGACCTCGATACGCCCCGCCCGCCGTTTGTCCAACTCCTGGCACGTCTGCGCGTACTGCTCCCGGCTCAGCGGGTAGAGGATCGCAAACAGAATCCCCGCGCACAGCAGGACGGCGGGGATTGGACCCACCGCGATGCGGATGCCCAGGCGGGCCGAGGCGGGTTGCTGGGCGGCGTTGGGCACGTATCCGGTCACGTCGAGAACCAGCAGTACGAGCGGAATGGCGATCGAGGACGTGACTTTCTTCACCAGGGTGATCAGGCTGTAGAACGCGCCCTCGTGGCGCTGGCCTGTCTGCAGTTCGCCCCACTCGATGGCGTCCGGGATGATGGCCCAGGGAAGCACGTGCGCGGCTCCCACGCCGATGCCTGCCAGCACACACAGGAACAGGATCGTTGTCAGGCCAGTCGAGGGAGTCACGGTGACCAGCACGAGTTGGACCACGGCCCAGAACGCGATGCCGGCCACGTAGGCCCACCGTTTGCTCCAGTGCCGGGACATCCATTCCCAAAGGGGCAGGGAGAGGATGGCCGTGACGAAGATCGTCCCCATGACCATATCGCTTTGCGATTCGCGTCCAGCGCAGTACTTCACGAAGTAGAGCAACGTGGACTGGATCACGTCTATCGCCACCCACGTGAGCAGGAACAAACCTGTGCCAAAGACGAAGGGCCGGTTCTTCATCGCCTCTCGCAGTGACTGGAGGAGTCCAGGCTGCTCCAGTGCCATGTATGTCTCCCGTTCCCGCGTGCCCAGGAACGTGAGGAAGAGCGGCAGCGCGCTGGCGATGCCGAAGACCAGCCCCATCGTCAGCACCCGAGGTGCGTTCTCCGGCGCGAAGGACCCAACCAGGGCCAGGGGGATCGTGAATGCCACCAGGCTGGCCAGGATGGAGAAGAACATACGATATGAGGTCAGTGCCGTGCGCTCGTCATAGTCTGGCGTCAGTTCCGGGGTGAGCGCGAAGTAGGGCATGTAGACAAACGTGGCTGCGGCGTCGTAGGCCACGTACGCCACGGCGTAATGGATGGCCAGGGCAAGTTCGCTCTCCCACGGTGGGCGCCACCAGAGCATGGTAAAGGCCAGCGCGTAGGGGAGCGCGCCGAAGAGCAGGAAGGGTCGCCGCCGCCCCCAGCGTGTGCGCGTGCGATCGGATATATGGCCGATCAGTGGATCGTTGATGTAGTCCCAACTCCGCCCGACGAAGATGGCCGCGGCGGCGACGCGCGGAGCGATGCCCACCACGTCGGTCAGGAAAATCGCGAAGTAAGCGCCGATGATCGTCCCGGTCAGGCTAAATCCGGTGTCGCCGGCTCCGTACAGCAACTTCGTCCAGCGAGACAGGCGAGTTGACATAATGTGTGCTCCCTCTTGGATTTCGGAGAATCGACGGCGGCCTGGCGGCCGGGTTGTTGACCGTTGGCTGCGCTAGAGCCGGACATCCGGCTATGTGTAGGTCTATTAGGAGATAACCCCCTAGCTGCTTGCAGGTTCCGCCTGCCAGGCCGGCAGCACAAGTTCGGTTGACGTCGGCTGTGGCGCAGTGTACAATTACGCTGGAGGGCAAGATGAGAATCACCGTGGACTGCGCGAGAGAACTTGGGAAGCTGGACCATTTCTGGTATGGCACGGGTTTCTCGCCGGCCAGCCTGCTGCTCAACGCCGACATGCGCCAAGCTATGACCTACGTCGGCTCCATCCCGCATGGCGGGATTACCTACGTCCGGCCTCACTACCTGCTTGAACTGCTCACTGCGGAAGGGCTGGAAACCGAGAATCCGAAGTATGACTGGTCGGTGCTGGATGCTGCCATAGATGTCCTGATTCGTGACGACCTCAAGCCGGTCTTCGAGCTGATGGGCAATCCTTCGGGGTACTTCACAGACTATCTGAACGGCGCGCAGCTCGGCGCCTGGCGACGCTTGGTCAGAGACCTGGCTCTCCACGCCATCGACCGGTACGGGCAGGACGAGGTGCGAAGCTGGTATTTCGAGACTTGGAACGAGCCGGACGTTGGCTGGTGGACACAGGGCGATGAGGCCTTCTGCGCCTACTACGACGCCTGTTCCGGGGGGCTTAGGGATGCCGACGGGGAACTGCGCCTTGGCGGTCCCGGTACCTGCCGGGGACTCTCTCCGATGCTCAGGGCGTTTCTGGCCCACTGCGACACGGGCACGAACATCCTTACCGGTGAGACCGGCGTGCGGGTGGACTTCATCTCTGTCCACGAGAAAGGCGTGAGAAGCTGCAGGGAGGACCTTACCCCCGATTCACGGGGGATCACCGGCCGGGAGATGGAGATCATCGGCTACATCCGGGCCAACCATCCCCGCCTTGCAGAGGTCCCCTTCATGAACAACGAGTGCGATCCCCAGGTCGGATGGTGGGATATTCACACCTGGCGGGCCTGCCCCTACTACGCCGCCATCGCCTGCAAGATCATCAACCAGCACCTGGTCAGGATCATCGATGGCATGGGCACCAACTACGCCCTGCTGAGCAACGATAACGGCTTCCTCGGCACGTGGGGCAACCGCACACTCCTGGCCCGCTTCGGCGATACCGAGAACGTCCGGGCTCAGTCCGAACACCGCACGAAGCCTGCTGACCTGCGAGAAGACCCTGCACGCAGGCGGTTCGAGATGATCAAGAAGCCGATCCTAAACGCGATGGCGATGCTGTCGTTGCTGGGAGATAGGCGCTGTGCCATCCACGGGGATGATGACGTACCCAGCGACCCGGCGGGCGAAGTAGGCGCGATCGCCACGGTGCGCGGTGAGGACCAGGTGGCGGTGCTGGTGTACAACAGCCGGGATCGGATCACGTCCTCCGGCACGGAGAGAGTCGAACTCCGTCTGGAGGGCCTGCCCTTCCAGCGTGCGATGCTGGTCCACTACCGCATCGACGATCTGCACGGCGATCCTTTCCGGGCATGGGAAGACATGGGCGCGCCGCGGCATCCGGCAGCAAAGCAGTACGCAGAGATGCGGGAGCATCAGGAGCTCGCCGCCTTGGAGGAGCCGCGAGAGGTGATAATCGAGAACGGCATGCTCTTGCTGGAGTTCGACCTGCCGCTTCCGGGCGTTAGCCTGATCCTGCTCAGCGCTAAACCTGATCGAGGGCCCGGCAGGGTGGAGAGCCTCCGGGCCGAGGGGTACGAAGGTTTGGCGGGCGATGGGGAGGTAATGCTCTCCTGGGAGGGAATTGACTCACGGGTCATCCGCACGTACGAGGTGCTGTATGCCGATTCGCCCGACGGCCCTTTCGAGAGGGTCAATCGTCCTGAGCTGATCTGCACGGCCTTCCTGCACTGCAGGGAGAGTGGTACGGGAAGGGGTTACTACAAGATCAGGGCGATTGACTACTGGGGGCGCAGCGGCGAGGAGTCGGACGTCGCGGTAGCGTAGAAGCCAACAAGCTCGCGGTTTCCTCCCCCATTTCTGCTCGGCCTACTCGTGCTTGGCGCGGATAGGCAACCTGGCCTCACCACGCAGGTAGAGCGGAATCAGCTCCAGCGGCGCATCTGCTGTGATCGTCTGGCCGCCGTCGAAGGTCTCGTCTGTCCAGGCGTCGGTCCAGGTCGTCCCGCCAGGCAGGTAGACCTCGCGCCTGCGAGCGCCCTCGTAGAGCACCGGGGCGACGAGCAGGTCTGGTCCAAACATGAACGCGTCGTCCACGTCCCAGCTACGCGTGTCCTCGGGGAAGTCGAAGAAGAGCGGGCGCATCGGGGGGATGCCTTTCTCGTGCGCCAGGCGCATCTGTTCCATGATGTAGGGCCGGAGCCGCTCGCGCAGGAACAGCAGCTCTCTGATGATCTCGTAGGCCGCTTCCCCGAACGACCACGCCTCGTTGGGGCCGCCAGTTCCGGTCAGTTCCGCCATGGGCAGGCGATAGCCGTGGAGGCGGAAGAGCGGGCAGAAGGTGCCGTACTGGAACCAGCGCACGATCAGCTCGCGGAAATAGGGCGTGGTGACGTCGCCATTGAAGAAGCCGCCGATGTCGGTGGTCCACCATGGGATGCCGCTCAGTGCGGCATTGAGCCCGGCGCGGACCTGGACCCGCAGTGCCTCGAACGTGGACTGGACATCGCCGGACCACAGAGCCGCGCCGTACCGTTGGCTCCCGGCCCACGCCGAACGGCAGAGCGTGATAACCTCCTCCTCACCCTCGCCGCGCATCCCCTCGTAGAAGGCGCGCGCGTGCAGCAGGGGGTAGATGTTCATCATCGCCAGCCCGTTGCCCAGGTGGAAGCGCAGGTTCTCCGGGTCTCGCGGGCTGATCTCCGGCTCGCATGCGTCGAGCCACCATACCTTGATGCCGTGCCGGTAATAGCCCGCGCGCACCTGTTCCCAGATGAAGTCCCGGGCCTCTGGATTCGTGGCGTCGTAGAAGTGCGCGTAGCCCAGCCCCTCGGGCTTGTTGTCCTGGAAGGGCTTGTGGGCCGGGACACCCCGTTCGGTGCGGACCAGCAGCCCTCTTTGCATCATCTCTGTGAAGTTCCGGCTGAGGGCATTGACCGTGGGCCAGATGGAGACCATCAACTTGACGCCCATCTCCTCCAGCTCGCGCACCATCCCGGTCGGATCGGGCCAGCATTCAGGATCGAACTGCCAGTCGCCCTGCACCGTCCAGTGGAAGAAATCGGAGACGATCACGGAGAGGGGCAGGCCGCGGCGCTTGTGTTCCCGCGCGACCTCGAGGAGTTCCTCCTGGGTGCGGTAGCGCAGTTTGCACTGCCAGAAGCCTGCGGCCCACTCGGGGAAAGGTGGCGCGTGGCCCGTCGCGTCGGCGTAGCGCGCCATAATCTCCACGGGCGTGTCGCCGGCGGTGATCCAGTAGTCCATCTGCCGCGTGGACTCGGCCACCCAGCGGGTCACGTCCTGGGCCAATTCCACGCGCCCGACGGCGGGGGTGTGCCACAGCAGGCCATAGCCTCGGCTGGAGAGCAAGAAGGGAATGCAGACTTCGGTGTTGTATTGGAGCAGGTCGATCACCAACCCCTTCTGATCCAGCCGCCCATGCTGGTGCTGGCCCAGCCCGTAGAGCTTCTCGCCATCGTGGGCCTTGAACCGTGCCTCGACTCGGTAGTGGTCGCCGCCGATCGACTTGAACTGGCGTGCCTCGGGCTTGGGGAAGTATGCGGGTGCCTCTGAGAGCAGTTCTTCGCCGGTGTTGGCGTGGAGGAAGCGGATGCTCGCCTGAGTGCCCCCGAAATCGGCCTGGGGGCGGATCTCGGCGGCTAAGCGGCCGTTGCGGATGAGCGCGCGTTCCGGCTCGATCTCGATCTGCGCCTCCGCCGGCGGCGGATCGAGCAGCGCGCCGGGCAGATCGTCGAGTATCTCCGCTTCGACTGTGGCGCGCACCCGGAGGCTATCCTGGCCCCAGGGCTCGACCCGGACTGTTTCGTGATTTTGCTCCCAGACGAGAGCCCTTTTCTGCTTACGAAAGCCTTGCATAGACAGATAGTCCCCCTCTTGAGTGTTGTTTTGAGTGTTGTTGCCTGGTGAGGTACGGTGCAGCACCGTAGGTACTGATATGTCAGGATTAGTTCGTACTGGATTCGAGCAGCAGGCCAACACACCGCGAGAGTTGCGGAGGTGTTGTTGGCGGAACACAAGACCGAACGCGGTTAGTTGGATGGCCTGTGGGCTTACGTTCGTAACGAGAGTGTACACCATTCTCGCCACAGGCGCAAATCGAGGTTGGTATGGGAGGTGGTGGTGGCGGCTCACCGGGCGTGGCCGTCGGCGCGGCCCGCATCCCCTGGGCCTCCGGCGGGACGGTCGGCTCGCCGGGACCGGGAGGCGTCACGGTGGGCAAGTCGGACCAGGCGATGGAGGGCGGAGGAGCAGAGGGGCGGGGCAGGAGGAAAACGGCAGCCAAGAGGGTCAGGACCAGCAAAGCTCCTGAGACGATCAACCAGCGTTTACGGTGATACGCCAAGCGCAACATCTAGATGTCCCGGTGATATTGTATCTCTATTGTGACTGCACCCGACCTGGTGCCAGGCGCGTGCATATGTGTTCCGCTAAAAAGGACCGGCAGCCATCCATATGGTGCTTTTCCTAACCACTCGTCCAAGTACGCCTTAGAGGGTGGCCAGGTCCATTCGATCGTGTGAGATTCACCTGGTTCCAGTACCAACCGCGTCAACTCCGGCGTGAGCTCCTGCTCGTCGGACTGGCATACATCGCGTTCGCAGATGTCCATCACTGCCTCACTGCCGCCATTGTACTCCAGAGGTTGCTCAGAGAGATTAGTGATAGTGAAGCGGATATGCACAGTCTCACCATATTGATACTCGGCTTTGTCGGCGCAGAGTTGGAATTCTTGCTCTCCATCGGCAGTGATACCACCTGCACAATTCTCCTTCGGCTCGGCAGACCGGCAGCCTGTTGCCATTCCCGCTATCAGGAGCAGCGCCAGGAGCAACCAAACAATCCATTCCTTGTTCATCGTCTATCCTCCCTATGAACGAACAGCGAATGGCACGACTGTGCTACCCATCTCCCATTCCTGTCAAGCTGCTATGCACCAGGCCCTCACGGCCTGGTACCTGGCACCAGGGGGAGTTGGAGTTTGATTGGCCCACCCAGGAGAACCGGCTTGCCACCGCTCGTCCCATCCAATACCTGGCAGGCCGCATCATGCGCCCGGTGATAAGTGTCCGGTCCCTCGATCGCGTGCTGCCCATCCGGTGTATAGTACGCTATTGGGAAGGGGCCGTTCAGGACCTCGCTACCAGTAGCAGGAACTGGCGGAGAGGTTGTCGTCGGGATGGTCGTTGCCCATGCCGTTGTTGAAGAAGTGTATGTGGTGGCTCTTGCGACGGCCAATGGACGGCCTGTGGGCTTACGTTTGTAACAAGGGCGAAAATAGGGCTCAGGTTGTGGCTTGCCCTGAAAGTGTCCACATGACGATCTCAGGCGGGGCGAGGAAACGGGCGCGCGGGGCGCCGAATCCCTCCATGCCCAACCCCCGGCTCACGTAGAGGGTCGTTTTTCCCTCCTCGTAGCGTCCCATCTCGTAGCGCTTCCAGAAGTCGGAGCTGGTGATGATCGCGCCGAAGAACGGCAGGCGGATCTGCCCCCCGTGGGTGTGGCCGCAGAGGTACAAGTCCACGCCCAGTTCCACCGCTTCCGGCATCAGGTCGGGCGAGTGGTAGAGCAGCAGGGTGAATGGGTGCTCGCTGCTTCCGTCCAACAGACCACGGAGACGGGGGACGTCCCGGCTGCGCTCGCGCGTGCAACGCACCCCGACCAGACGCACGGTGTGGCCGTTGATGTGGACTTCCTCGATGGCGTCCATCAGCCACGTGATGGGCAGGTCCCTGAAGATGGCCGGCACCACGTTGTGGAAGTCCACCGGCGGGCTGCCGGTGATGGCGTAGATGGGGCCACGGGCGATCTCGCACAGACGTGCCAGCAGATCGTGGGCGTCTGCCTGGGCTTGCGGGTCGTGGACGTAGGACAGATTGAGGTAGTCGCCGGTGATGACGATGACGTCGGGAGCCAGGTCCTCGACCAGGCGGAGCAGCGTCCGCTCGCGGGGCGTGACACGCTCGACGTGTAGATCGGACAGTTGGAGCAGGCGCAGCGGGGTCGGGCCGTTGAGCTTGGGCGAATGTAGTTGGGCCTGCGTGACTCCGATGCGGAAGGGTTCCACCCACGTGGCGTAGAGGAAGGCGGCGGAGACTGCGAGGTTCAGCGCGCCGCTCATGACCAGTCCAGACCAGGCCGCAGCGGACACACCCGGCGAAGCGTGCGAGGTTGGCCAGATCAGGCCCAGAGCGAAGACGATGGCCGTGTGGCCCAGTGCCAAGGCCAGCAGCGGTGGAGTGACGGGGCCGAACGAGCGCTCCAGCTTGGGCAGCAGCGTCAGGCCGATCCCGTCGAGGACGGTGAATGCCAACGCCAGGCCGGCCGCCGCGCCGCGAAGCTCACCCCACGGCCAGCACGCGACCGCGGCCAACGCCAGCCAGGCCGGGGTGAGCAGCAGGGGATGGATCCTGCCCGTCAGATCGGTGACGATGAACGCCGTGTGCAGCGCGCTCACGGGATAGCCCGGTGGATGGTAGTTCTCTCGGACGGGGCCACCGTGTTGGTGTGCGGGTGTGGACATCACCTCACCTTCGAAGGTCAGGGGCACGCGTCGAGGACGTCGTGCAGGACGTCCGGCACGTTGGTGATGATCCCGTCCACGCCCAACCGGATGAGGCGGCGCATCTCCTCCGGGTCGTCCACCGTCCAGGTGTTCACTCGATAGCCGCGCCTTCGTGCCCAGGCCATGTAGCGCGCGTCCACCATCGTGTGCTCCGGGTGACGAGCCTCGTGGGGGGCAAGGGGAGCCAGCCAGGCGCGGCGCAGGGGCAGCGGGAGGTCGGGCGCGTAGAGGAGACCCGCAGGGATGTGGGGGGCAAGTTTCCTCGCCCGCCGCAGCGAGAACGGGTTGAAAGATGAGAATAGCACGCGATCGCGCGCGCCGCACCGCTTGATGAGGGCGGTGACGGCCCGCTCCAGGCCGCTATCGCGCAGGCCGGTGGCTTTCAGCTCGACGTTGATGAACAAGCGCTCCTCCATTTCCAGGACTTCCTCCAGCGTGGGAATGCGCTCGCCGGCGAAGGCTGGATCGAAGGTGGAGCCAGCGTCGAGCTGCTTGAGCTGTGCCAGTGTCAGACCGGCTACCGGGCCTGTGCCGTCAGTGGTGGCGTCCACCGTGAAGTCGTGGATCACCACAGGCACGCCATCGGCTGAGAGGTGCACGTCCAGTTCGACCCCATCGGCCCCCAGTTCGGCGGCTCGGCGGAAAGCAGCCAGGGTGTTGGGCGGCGCGGCGGCACTGGCCCCACGGTGGGCGATGTTGAGCGGGCGGGTTCTATTGGAGATCAACGAAGTAGGCCTCGCTGGCGCGGTCAATCAGGTCCTTACTCAACACCGGGGGGACGTTCAGATAGCGGGCGATGTCCACCAACTGATCCACGATGTCGCGTGGATGGCACGCCCTGGGCGGTTTATTGTGTTTGAGGTAGTGCTCCTGGATCAAGTAGGCTAGCCCACGGTCGTCATAGGGGACACCCTTGGATTCGCAAACCCTGTGGAAGATCTCGCGGTACTCCTCCCAGGATGGGTCTCTGATCTCGATCTTGTGACGAATGCGGCGCAGGAAGGCTTCGTCCACCAGATCGCGTGGGGCCAGGTTGGTGGAGAAGACGATCAGGACGTCGAAGGGGACCTCGATCTTGCGGCCCGTGTGAAGGGTCAGGTAGTCTACGCGCTTCTCCAGGGGCACAATCCAGCGGTTCAGCAGGTCGCGGGGGCGGGCCAACTGGCGACCGAAGTCGTCAATCAGCAGCATGCCTCCGTTGGCCTTCATCTGAAAGGGAGCCTCGTAGTACTTGTTCGACTCATCGTACACCAGGTCAAGCGACTCCAGCGTCAGTTCGCCCCCGGTGATGATGACAGGGCGCCGGATGTACACCCAGCGTGGATCGTGTGCCCGCCGCTTGGATGGCGGCGCGTCGGCGCGGACGTGATTGACGCTGTCGAATAGCCCGATCACCTGCCCGCCCACCTCCAGCGCGTAGGGGATGTAGATTGCATCGCCCAGGATCATGTTTCCCACGCTCTCCGCGATGGCCGTCTTGCCGTTGCCAGGGTGGCCGAAGAGGAACACAGAGCGGCCTGAGTTGACCGCCGGCCCCAACTGAGAGAAGGTGGCCTCGTTGATGACCAGATGGGACAACGCCTGGCGCATGGTACGCTGGTGGATGACGACTGTGCCCAGTGGCTGGCGGTGCGTCACCTCGGTGTAGGCCTTCAGTGTGACCGGAGCCGGGCCGGCGTACTGGCTGCGGTTGAGAGCTTCGCGGGCCATGGCGCGCCCCTTCTGTGATATGGCGTACTGATAGGCCGCTTCGGCAAAACCGCCTGCGCCTTTCACCTCGCACAACTGCTCTCGCTTGAGGAAGTCCAGCACCTGATCCACCACGCCTGCATAGGGGAGCTTGATGCGCTCCGTCAGTTCGTGGCCTGAGATGTTGCCTTCGAGATACATGACCTTGAGAGCCAGGTCGGTCAGGAATCCGAGCGACAGTCCTGTTTCTCTAACGGATTTCGGCATCGGTGGGACAAACGAAGTGGAAGCCGGTGTTGTCGGCGCACGCTGGCTCATACTCTCTCCCTTTTCTGTGTGCTATGTGTGCGGACGTAGACGTCCGCGACGTCTGCGTCCGTGTACTCATCGATGGGGCATAGGGCGAATGTCACGACGTGAATCGTGGACGCGTGTATTATACTATTGGAGTGCATAAGCGACAATGTCAGTATGCGCCTATCTCCCGCAGTCGTGCGTCGCTGATGCCGAAGTGATGGGCGATCTCGTGGCGCAGGACTCTCTGAATCGTCGCCCCTACTTGTTCCGCGGTGTGGCACCGCAGCTCGATCGGGCCCTGATAGATGCTGATCTTGTCCGGCAGAACCAGGCCGTACATGTGATCGCGTCTCGTCTGTGGGACGCCGTGATAGAAGCCGAGAAGTGCCGCCGGATGGCTTACCCCGGCCAGCCGCATTGTCTCCCTGTCTGGCCAATCCTCGGCCACGACCTGGACGTTGCGCAGTTTTTCCCGAAATGCCTCGGGAAGATCGTTCAGTGCCCCGGCCACGAGACGCTCGAAGGTGTGACGGTCCATCGTAGGCACATTATACCATTATCTGTGACAATCGGCATTGTTCAGGCGTGTGGGCGTATCGCGGAGGGGACGAGAATCCTGATGCATCTGCGTGGCTATCGCTGGCTGGACGATGTCGGATCGGATGACGAGTGACCTGAATATCAGTGCCTTGGAGATGGCACAATGATAGTTACCTTCACGATCTTTCCTCTCTGAGTATCTGGTGGGCGACCTTGCGGGCGCCGATCATCACCCCAGCCACGCCGCCGCCGCTTTCGCTCTGGGCGCCAACGAACCACAGCCCCTTGACCGGTGTCCGGTGCGCGGGATTGGGCACGCCCATCACCGGCGCGATGCCGCCAAAGGCGTGATGTTTCAGGTGTGTTCGCCTCTGGAAGTCATCCGGAGTGAGAGTTAGGGCGACCTGGGTGTGAGCTCGCAGGCCGGGAATGAATCGCTCGGCTTCCATCACAAGCTTCTCGCCAAGTTCCTCCCGCCGTTCCTCCCAGGTGCCCTCAGACAGCACGTTCGGGGCAATGGTATAGATAGTCACCGCGTGATGACCGGGCGGTGCCATAGCCGGCGAATGCATCGAGGGCACGTAAACGAGGAAGCCATCCTTGCCCTCGTGATAGTCCCCACTGCGACAGCGATGTACGCCTTCTTCAATATCATAGGTGCCATAGTAGTAGCACAGCGCCGCGGGCTGGTACGCACCGGGGTCCATGTCCACACCGAGGTGCACCATAAGCACCGATTCCATCGGTGTCAGCGCCTCAATGCCATCTACGTACTCGGCAGTCAAGTGCTCTTGACCCAGCAGCCCATACAGGATCTCTCTAGCCCCGCCACTGGCGATGACCAAGTCCGCCGGCTCGATCTGCCCGCCGGCCAACTGCACGCCCGTGACTTGTCCCTGCTCAACCTGGATCTTTTCCACCGGTGTGCTCTCGCGGATTTGGCCACCGTGGACCTTGATGGAGCGGGCCAACGCCTTCACCACCTCACCTACTCCGCCTATGACATACCAGTACCCAGGCCGCGGTCGCTGATCGCCGGCCTGGAGCGGAATACGCTTGTCAAACGCCGTCTCTACGTGGGTAGCCGGGATGCCTAGTCCGGGGAACTCGCTGGGCAATACGACGAAGTCGGCCAGGATAGCGGTGAACAGCGCTTTGATCTCTTGGCGTTGGAAGAAGTGATCCATCACCTGCGCCGCAGACCAGTCGGCCATGTCCCTTAGCTTGCGGAAGGACCACCACAGGCGCAGCTTCACGGGCAGCGCTCCCAGGCCCTGCATGCCCTCGGCCCGCTGGGCCAGCCCCATCAGGTCCAGGATCTGGTTATAGAACTCGTAGTAGCGGTCCAGGGCCTCGGATTCCTCGGGAAAGAGCTCCTTGAGCCGTTCGCGGCGCCAGTAGGGTCCGGCGTACTCGTCCGCTTTCCACAGCGCATAGTCGGGGAAGGAGACACCGCGATCCTCCCGCACGACCTGTACCTGGCTGGCGACACCTAACTCCAGCAGGATGTCGTGCGCAGGTTCACCGGGGCCGAATTTCTCCAGCAGCAAGGGGCCTAGGTCCCAGCTATAGCCCCCGTTTTCCAGCGTCGCGGTCACACCGCCGATGTTCGGAAACTGCTCGTAGACAGTGACCTGGTGCCCGGCCTGGGCCAGGTAAGCTGCCGAGACGAGGCCTGACATGCCCGAACCGATGACAACGGTTTTCATAAGCCGTCCTCCTTACATAAGTGCTGTTCCGGCTACCGCCGTGTTAAACCGGTGTCTGCCTGGATTGCTGCAGCACACGAACGAGTTGGGCGTGGCTCTCCTTGGTAATAGGATAGCGGAACAGAACCGGGACGCAAATGAGTAGAATGATGGCCGGGATCAGGCCAAAGAACAGCCGGATGCCCAGCAGGGCTGTATCGGTCTGGGCCACACCTTCGACGTAGCCGAATAGATCCAGTGCCCATCCACTCATGGCGATTCCCAGGGCACCGGCGAATTTGCCGGCAAAGGCCCACACGCCGAAATAGAGTCCCTCGCGGCGTTCGCCAGTCTCTGCCTCGTCCAACTCGACGACGTCAGGGACCATGCTCCCGGTCAAGACCCACTGCGCTGCCAGGCCGATGCCGGCCGCGACGGCGATGACATAGATCCATGGCGTGGGCCCCTGAGGCAAAAGGAAAGGTGGCGCCGATGGCCAGGCTGGCCAAGGCTAACCCCGATCCGTAGGCCGGGCCTTTGTTGATACGGTCTGACAACATCTTGGTGGGGTAGAGAAAAAGGCCCACCGTCCCAAGCAGGACGAGCATGACGATGGGCAGTTGGTCCTCCATGTCAATGCGCGTGGTAGTGATGCTGGTCTGTTCGTCATAGTCGGTCGTCATCTCGCCGGTCATGGCATATCCTCATCAGTCGGCACGCAACCCAATCGCATGACCTCCTCGACAGAGGCCTTCGAAATGGCGCCCTCCATGGGGCCAAAAGCCGCGGCATTCAGCGCGCCCGCCGCGGACGCCATCTGGCCACATTCCTCCAGCGATCGTTCTTCCAGCAGGCCGCAGAGAAAGGCCCCATCAAAACAGTCCCCGGCTCCGGTGGGGTCTACCTCGTCGGTACGGTAAGGGGGGATGTCTACCGCGCTGGATCGGGTGTAGATGATGCTGCCTTTCTTCCCCCTCTTGACGACAATGATCTCCACTGGCTTGGTGTCAAAAAGCTGCTGTACGCCGGCCTCGACATCACTCTGGCCAGTCAGGAGTTCGAGCTCCGCCGTACCGGGAAAGAGGACCGAGCAGCGGTCCAGGACGGGGCCAATTACCTCGTTGAGCCCTTTGCCGCCGAGCAATTCCGGCCGGATGTTCGGGTCGAAGCTGACCGTGGCACCATGGTTGTAGAACGATACCATGGTCTGGATGATATGCCGGCGGAAATGGTCGTTGGTCATCAATGAGCAGCCCATGATGTGAAAGTAGGCGGGGGCCTGGATGCTGTCCGCCGGCGTGTATCTTGCCTGGACGGCGGGCGTGCCGTCGATGTGAAAGATGAACTGGCGCGAGCCGTCGTCGAAGTAGGTGACAAAGGCGACGGCCGTGGACTGGTGCGGTGCCCGCAGTACGTGATCGCAGTTCACGCCGTCCGCCTCGAGACGGTTAAGCACGCAGCGCCCAAAATCGTCGTCGCCCACGCCACCGACGATGCCGGCAGGGTGGCCGAGACGGGCCACTGTGTCGATAAAGATGGCCGGAGCGCCGCTGGGAAAGGGACCCAGGAACTCGGCCGGCTCGTGGAGCGGGATGCCCGGGCGTGGCCGCATGATCTCCACCAGGATCTCGCCCATGGTCCAGATACTTGACATTCTCGCCCTCCGTCAGGTCAGGTCGATTCGCGAATGATGAAGTCGGTCTCCAACACAATGTGCTCGGCTGGCTGCGGCTCTGTTTCCCGGATGCGCTTGAGCAGTAGTTTGATTGCCTCTTCTCCCATGCGGTAGGTGGCCTCCGAGACAACCGTCACCGGTGTACAGAGCATTGCCGACCAGGGCGTATCGTCAAAGCCCACCAGGGCGACATCTCCTGGGACCTGAATACCCCGTTCGAGCAGAATGCGCAGGGCAATCGCGGTCTTGCCCTGGGTCGTGCAGATCAGTGCATCATACGGCTGGGCGGAATCTATGAAGGCATTGAGTGCGTTCGCGATCTGGGCCCCATTATGCTCTTTGACCGTGATGACAAGATCGTCCTCGAGGCCATGAGTCCGCAAGGCAGCATCGTACCCTTGTTTCTTTTCAGCGTTGCACAGCGTAGTGGGATCGTAACCGAGGTAGGCGATCCGCCGCCGGCCCCGTTGGATCAGGTACTCGGTAGCCCCGTAAGCAGCTCGATAGTTGTCGGATACCACTGAATCGGTTTCCAGCCCGGCGATCCTGCGGTTGACCTGTACCACCGGCGTGCCGCTACGCTGGATGTTGGCCAACAGATTCCTGTTCTCCTCAGAGCAAGGGCCCAACAGGATGCCGCTGGCCCGTTTGGCCACGAACGTCTCGAGCAGGTCTCGCTCTCGGTCTGCCTCCTCCTCGCTCGACGAGAGCAGCAGAGCGTATTCGTTCTGTTGGGCAATCTCGTTGATGGCCCGAATCATCGGTGTGTAGAACTGGCTCAGGACAGGGATAATCAGGCCAATGGTCTGGGCATCCTCGAGCTTGAGCGCCCGGGCCAGGGGATCGGGCATGTAGTTCAGCTCCTGGATCGCGGTCTCGATCCGCTCGGACAGCTCGGGCGAGACGTAGCGGTTTTTGTTCAGAAAGGCAGATACCGTGGCCCGTGAGACCCCCGCCAGATCGGCTACGTCCTGGCTGGTTGGCCGCTTTCGCTTTCTTGACTTCTCGTGCATTGCGCATCGCCTCCATCCATCTGGTCCGGAGAGCTAGACCAGGTCGATAATGACTTTGACAGCTTCATCCGGGTGGTGCAGCACCAGTGCGTAGGCATCGGCCCACCGTTCGAACGGAAAGTGGTGGGTCCGAAGTGGCTTGAGCTCCACTGCTTTGCTGGCGATCAGGTCTACGGCCAGATGGTAGTCGGCCCAGGTGTACATGAGCGAGCCTAGCAGGTTGAGTTCTTTGTCCTGGACCAGGATCATCCGCGCACTGGGGTCCTCTTCATAGAGTGCACGCTCGATGCCAAACCCCCAGTTGCTCCACGACAGTTTGAGCCGGGACGGGGGCTCGGGATTCTGCTTCCGCCATTCGAGGAATTGGCGAACGACCTCTCGATCCTTGATCTGGAAGTTCTGGAGCTTCATCGCATCCTCCCGTGATCGTGGCAATCTCTCTGTTTACACGAGTAGCTACTCGTGTAGAGTATGCCATGGGATCATTCGCCTGTCAAGACACAGATCTGCAGCGCGGCCAAGTGATGCTGGAGCGTCCACTGCGAATGCGGGATCGGGTTCGGAGGCAGATCGGTGAACGCCTCGTACTCGCAGGCTGGGTTGTGGCAATTCGTCCGCTCTACTACGTATCTACTACGTACGGCGGGGCGGCGCCGGCCGTGGGTTGTGCGAGTGATGCTGTTGGGCTATAATCGCGGGCACAGATGCCCGCAGGCACAGACGCTTCGAAGGGACATACCATGCACAGCAAAACGAGCCTGGTTATCGCTGGGCTGCTCATCGTTGCCGCGGTGGGTTACCTGATTGTCAGTAGCACCGGAGAGACTGCCCGCTACTTCGTCACGATCGAAGAGCTTGACGCCATGGGGGAGGGTGCCGTTGGCCGGAGTCTCACCGTGTCCGGCGCGGTGCTGGGGGACAGCATCGTCTACGATGCCGCGGCGCCCCGGGTGAGCTTCACCATGGCGCACGTGCCGGGTGATCCACGGGAAGTGGAACAGGCGGGAGGCCTGGCGGCGGTCCTCCACGCGGCCGTCAGTGATCCCGGCGTGCCGCGCATCGAAGTCGTGTACGACGACGTGCGGCCCGACCTTTTGCAGCACGAGACTCAGGCCATTGTACGCGGCTGGTTAGGGGAGGATGGTCGTTTCTACGCCGACGAGGTGCTGCTCAAGTGTCCGTCCCGCTACGCGGAGGATATCCCCGATCAGGCCGAGGACGATTGATGCTGGCCGAGCTAGGCTCTGTATTCGTCGCGCTGGCGTTGGCGGTATCGGTCTACGCGGCCTTCGCTGCCTTCTGGGCCATCCGCCGGGCTGATTCGCGCTGGTCCGAAAGCGGGCACAACGCGGTGCTCGCGGCTACGGCACTTCTGGGTGCGGCGCTCCTGATGCTCCTGGCCGCTTTCTTGGGCGATCGGTTCCAGATCCGCTACGTAGCCGAGCACTCCAGCCTCGCGCTCCCACTCTATCTGAAGGCCTCGGCGGTGTGGGCCGGGCAGGATGGGTCGCTGCTGCTGTGGTCGTTTCTTCAGTCTCTCTTCGCTGGCCTGACGGTCGCCCGCCCGCCGGCGCGATCCCGCGCCTTGCTCCCCTGGGCCATGGTGTTCCTTAACCTGATCACGGTCTTCTTCGTCGCCGTGGTGCTTTTTCTGTCCAATCCTTTCACCCAGTTGGCCACAGCGCCGCCCGACGGGCAGGGACTGAACCCCTTGTTGCGCCATCCGGGCATGGTCTTTCACCCACCGGCGACGTACGTGGGCTACGTGGGTTTGGCGGTCCCGTTTGCCTTCGCCATGGCCGCGCTGGTCGCGCGGCGGGTCGCGGCATGGCCGGTAGCCGCCCATCGCTGGACGCTGGTGGCGTGGCTGTGCCTGGGACTGGGCATCATGCTGGGGGCTCGTTGGGCGTATGACGTGCTGGGGTGGGGCGGGTATTGGGGCTGGGATCCGGTCGAGAACGCGGGGCTGATGCCCTGGCTCACGACGACGGCGCTCCTCCACGGCCTGGTGATGCAGGAACAGCGGGGGGGCTTTCGCTGGTGGAACGTGCTCCTGGTGGTCGTCTCATTCGCACTCGTGCTCTTCGGTACGTTCACCACCCGTAGCGGACTGATCGTATCGGTCCACGCCTTTGTCAGCTCTGGTCTGGGGCCCTACTTCCTGGCGGCCATTGCGCTGGCGCTGCTTGGCTCGCTGGCTCTCATGGTCAGCCGGCGCGCTCTGTTGACGAACCCACGGCCGGTGGGCGGGCTGTTGTCGCGTGATGGCACGTTTTTCGTGACGCTGTTCCTGTTTCTTACCATCACCGCTTCGGTGTTCATCGGCAGCGTGCTGCCGACGCTCACCGAAAGCATGTCGGGCCAGCGTTTCGAGGCCAGCCCTGAGTGGTTCGACCGGGTGACGGGCCCCCAGTTTGCTCTGCTGGTCCTGCTGCTTGGCGTCTGTCCCCTGTTGGGTTTCTCCGTGAGTTCGGTCCGGGCGGGCGTGGGCGATGACGACCTGGTCGTGGCCTTGCGCCGATTGGGCAGGCGCGGATGGCCTGGGCTGCTGGGGGCTGTGCTATTGCCGGTCTGTGCCGCTCTGGCGGGCTTCACGCAGCCCGTCTCGCTCGTCGGTTTCGCGGTCATCGGACTGGCCGGGGCGACGTCTCTGGCGGAGGTCGTCCGGGGCGTGAGCGCCCATATGCGCCGGCGACAGGCGGGGCTCCTGGCGGCGCTCTGGCACGCGCTTAGGCATCACCGCCGGAAGTACGGCGGCACCCTCGTTCACACCGGCGTGATACTTATCGCGTTGGGCGTCATCGGTACGCGGATGTACGACTACGAGACGCAGGTTGTGCTTGCGCAGGGTGAGTCAGCCACCGTGAACGGCTACAGCCTGGTCTACGATCTCGCGCGGCAGGAGCGCTCCGGCGATCACCTGAGCACCTGGGCTTCTCTGTCCGTCTATCGAGACGGCGCATACCTGACGGCGCTTCAGCCCCGGGTGGACTACTACATGGATTGGGGCCAGCAGGTAAGCGTGCCGGCGCTGAGGGTGGGCTTGAGAGAGGACCTGTACGTGGTGCTGGCGGGATTGGGGGACGGTGGCGCGACGGCGACCTTCAAGGTGATCGAGAACCCGTTGGCCAGTTTTCTGTGGCTGGGCGGGCTGTTTATGCTGGCCGGCGGGGCACTGGCTCTGGCCCCTCCGATGCGTGCCGTCCGTTCCTCCGTGCCTCGGACTGCGAGCGTTGCCGGGCGCGCGATCAATGCCCTCGTCTGCTCGTCGGGCGGGGTATTCGTCGCTTTGACGGCGGCGCTGCTGTTGCTGGTTGCGGCCGGCCTTGCGTGGACGCAGGTGCCCACGCTTGGCGATCAAACGGAGGTGGGAGGAGCTGCCGCTCCGGCGGAAACCCCATCTGCGGGACGGCCTCTTCCCGGCCAATTGGCGCCGGACTTCACGCTTGAATTGCTCGATGGCTCGGCGTTGGCCCTCTCCGACTTGAGGGGCCGGGTCGCGGTGGTCAGTTTCTGGTCGACGTGGTGTATGACGTGCGACGAGCAACTGCCAGAACTGCAGGCCGTTTGGGCCGATTACCAGGAGCGTGAACGCGACGGGCGTACGGACGAACCCAGCGTCCGCCTCGTCGGTATCGCCTTCCGAGCGGAGGAGACCGCGGTCAGGGAGAAGGCGGCTCATTTCGAGATCACGTACCCAATGGGCTTGGATCCTGGAGATCGGATCTCTGCTGTCTACGGCATCACCGGCGTGCCGGAGACGTTCGTGGTGGGCCCAGACGGGCGTGTGGCGTACGTACACGTCGGCCCGGTCAGCGCGCAGGAACTGCGGGCAGAGCTGGACAGCCTGCTGGATTGATAGGGAGAGACGATGAGCCTGGGATGTGTGTTGATCGCGTTGGCCGTGCTCCTGGTTGTGGTGGCCTACCTGGCGCGTCCCTTTCGTGTAGCCAGGCGAGACGCCGGCATGAATCGAGCGATTGAGGCGTGGGTGGCCCAGGTCCGCGCCGAGGAGATGCGTGAGGGGGAGCGGGAGGTGCGTGAGCCGGCGAACTACTGCCCGCAGTGCGGCCGCCACGTCGGCCCCGGTGACCGCTTCTGTGCCGGGTGCGGGGCACGCCTGCCCGGAGGCAGCGCATGAGGCGCTGGCCGAGGTTGGTGCTGGCTCTGCTGGTGCCCCTGCTTGTGGCGGGTTGGGCACCTGCCCCCCAGGAGGGAGGGCTTCGCGTGGTGGGCCTGGTGACCAACGGGACGCCCGGCGAGTCTGTGCCGGCAGGCCTGGCTGTCACGTTGCACGTATTCTCCGGGACAGAGGAACGGGCGACCTACACCACGCGCACTGCTAGCGATGGCTCCTTTAGCCTAGAGGGTCTGACGTCGGACGGCGCGCTTGGGGAGGTCTTCGTGGCCCGCGTCGTCTTCCAGGATGTGACGTACCTCTCTGAGTTCGTCGCCCCTGAGCCTGATCAAAGCGAGGTGAGGCTGCCCGTCACTGTCTACGGGACGAGCGAGGACGCGGGCGATATCGAGGTCGCCCAACTGCACATCTTCCTGGTGCCCATGGACGGCCGGCTCCAGGTGAGGGAGTACTACCTGGTCAGCAACACGGGTGACCGGACGTACGTGGGCGCGCGGCATCTGGAGATCGGGCGACGAACGACGTTGACGTTCACGCTGCCTGAGGAGGCGGAGGGCCTGGCGTTCGAGGGCGCGGGGCTGGGGGAGCGTTTCTTCGAGCAAGGGGGGGGCTTCGTGGACACAGCCCCTGTTCTGCCGGGATCTGCATCCGGTGAGGTTCTCTTCAGCTATGAGATGCCCTATCGGGAGGGAGCTCGCATCGAGCGGGTGCTCGACGTACCGATCTCATCTGCCGTCCTTGTGCTGGCAGACTCTAAAGGTTTTCCGAAACCTTTAGAGTCTGAGGCTGCGTCCATCACGCTGCTAGGGGACGGGATCTCGCCGGCGGGTGTGCTCGATACGCAGATGGGGGAAGCCCTCTCCTACACGGCCGGGCCGCTGGCGGCGGGCGAGCCCCTGGCCTTCACGCTGGTCGCCGGATCGCAGCCGGGCGCGGTCGTGCCGGGCGAGACTGCATCTGTCCGGAATGCGACGCTGGAGACGGCCATCGGGCTGGCGGCGTTGGCTGCGGCTGTGCTGGTGGTCTACCTGCTCCTCGGTCGCCAGACGCCTCGCTTCAGCGCAATGCCGATTCCTGCTCAGGCCCGTCCGCTGGTGGAGGCTATGGCGAAGCTGGACGGCGACTTCGAGGCGGGACAGGTGGCGGAGGAGGCGTACCGTCGGGAGCGGGCCTCGCTCCGCCGGCAGGTACGCGCGGCTCTGGGATCGGAGGGGCATGATCGAGGTCCGTGAGCTTGTCAAGTCCTTCGGTCCCTGCACGGCGCTGGCAGGGATAGACCTGTCTGTCGAATGTGGGGAGATCGTGGCGATTGTCGGGCCGAACGGCGCGGGAAAGACGACGCTGCTGCGTGTCTTGGCTACGCTGGCTCGCCCGACATCTGGCACAGCGTGCATCGCCAGGCACGACCTGGCCCACGCGGGTGAGGAAGTGCGCCGGTGCATCGGTTTTCTCTCTCACCGCACGCTGCTCTACGAGGATCTGAGCGCCGAGCAGAACCTCCGCTTCTACGCCCGGCTGTATGACTTGCCGGACGCGGCCGACCGCATCGCGGCCGTGCTGGACCGTGTGGGTCTGTCGCGCCGGCGCGACGAACTGGTGCGCAATCTCTCCCGAGGTATGCAGCAGCGGCTGGCATTGGCCCGCACCGTGCTCCACGGCCCCGAGGTCCTGCTCCTGGACGAGCCATACACCGGGCTTGATCCGAACGCCGTTCAGATGTTGACGGACCTCCTGTTGGAGTTGGCTCGTGAAGGGCGCACTGTCTTGCTGACCACTCACAACCTGGAGCGGGCGCTGGAGGTGGGCCAGCGGTTGGTGGTGCTGACCAAGGGCCGCCTCGTATACGACGCCCACCGGGAGGCCATCTGTGCGGCCACGTTTCCGGATACGGTGCGTGAGCTGACGGTGTAGCTACAGTAGCAGGTGGATGCCCTGCTTCGGCGGGGGGGCATCGACCGCCTAGGTGCACGTGAGATCGGCGAGGGGATTCTGATTTGCGCTACCTGCGCCAGATATGGGCTATCGTGGTCAAGGATATCGTCGCTGAGTTGCACGCGCGCGACATGGTCAGCGCGATGCTGGTTTTCGCGGTCTTGGTTCTGCTGGTCTTCAGTTTTGCCCTGGATCTGAGGGGAGCCCTGGCTCGGGCCGCTGCCCCGGGTGTGCTGTGGGCGAGCGTCATCCTCGCTGGGACGTTGGGGCTGAGCCGCTCGCTGGAGCGGGAACGCCACACGGGCTGCATAGACGGTTTGATCCTGGCCCCGGTAGACCGCAGCGCTGTTTTCTTCGGCAAGGCGCTGGGGAATCTTGCATTCATGGCTGTCGTTGAGATGGCGCTGCTGCCGCTGTATGCGGTTCTCTTCGACGCGCCACTGGTGCGAGGTGGGGTGTTGCTGGTGATGGTCTTGGGAACGGTGGGGTATGCCGCCGTGGGGACGCTCCTGGCGGCTATCGCCGTGAACACGCGGGCAAGAGAAGTGATGCTGCCTGTACTGCTCCTGCCGTTGGCGATTCCGACCCTGCTTGCCGCCGTCCAGGCCATCGGCGGGCTGGTGGAGGGGGGGGCGATGGTGGAGGTGGGGGGCTGGGTCCGCCTGCTGGTCGTCTACGACCTGGTCATCGTGGCGGTCTCTGTGCTTGCCTTTGGCTACGTACTGCAGGATTGAGGGCGCGGTTACCGCGCCCCTACGGTGAGGAACAGGGGTGGGGGATGGGTCAATGAGTGCCGAACGCAGAGGCAACGCTGGACACGATTGGCTGGGGGCAGTGCTGGCAGGTCTGAGCGCGGCCGCCATGTTCGTCGCGTTGGGGCTGGTTTTTCTCTATGCCCCGCGCGAGGTGACGATGGGCGACGTGCAACGCATCTTCTACTTCCACGTATCGTCGGCGTGGGTGGGCTTCTTGGCTTTCTTCGTCACCTTCCTGGGGGGTATCGGCTACCTGCTGCGTCGCGAGCGCGGTTGGGATATCCTGGCCCTATCCTCGGTGGAGATTGGACTGACTTTCATCACGATGGCCGTCATCACCGGTTCCCTGTGGGCACGACCGGCCTGGGGCACCTATTGGACCTGGGAGCCACGCTTGACCATCTCGGCCGTGCAACTGCTCATCTACGTCGCCTACTTGATGCTGCGGTCATCCATCGAGGGCGCCGAGCGCAAGGCGCGTTTTGCCGCTGTCTATGGCGTGCTCGCCTTCGTCACGGTCCCTTTCTCCTGGTTTGCCATCCGCTGGTGGCGCACGATTCATCCTGAAGTCCTGACGGGCGGTGGGGGGATGGCGATCACCCCGAGGATGGTTCACACGCTTCTGGTTTCGCTGGGAGCGTTCACGGCACTGTACGCAACGCTGCTGCGGCAACGGATGCGCCTGGAACGGGCCGCCGATGATCTGGCGCGCGCTCAGGCGCAAGTAGACGCTATCTAGCCGGTCGGTCGATCTGTCTGGAGGTTGGTGTGGAAAACGCAACGTATCTGCTGTCGGCCTACGCCGTTTTTTGGGCGCTGACGTTCGTTCTGGTCTTCTCTATGTGGTTCCGCCAACGGCGGTTGGAGCGGAAGATCAGGGATCTGCAGGCCCGGCTGGAGCGGCCAGGCCAGACGTAGGGCGTGGCACACCTAATGCGGATGCCGGCAGGGATGTGGCGGATGCCGGCAGGATGCCGGCGGTCCAATGATCGGGCGGTTGGGTCAGGTGTTAGTGCGTGGCACACGCGATACAGGGGTCGAAAGCGCGCACGACGCGCCCCACGGCCTGCTCCAGTTCCATGTCCACGCGTTCGGGGGTGACGTATCGCTCGGCGGCGACGCGCAGCGCTCGCTCGATGGCCAGTAGATTGTGCACGGTGGGAATGATGAATTCCGCCTCGGCGATGAGGCCGCCCTCAATGCGGTAGTGGTGAATCAAGGGGCCACGGGGCGCTTCCACCAGGCCGTACCCTTCCCCGTCACGCGGCGTATAGGGTAGGTCGGTGTCCTCCTGATCGAGCGGTTCCGCCAGGATCTCCATGGCGCGCTCCAGCGCGTACACCAGTTCGATGCCCCGCGCCAGGTCGAACAGCATGATCGCGTGGGCCGGCTGCCCAAACGCCTCGTGGAAGCGAGCCAGGTACTGGTCGGCGCGCGGGGTGCCCATGCAGCGTGCCATATTGATGCGCGCCAGGCTGTTGGCGCGCAGTACCTGGCCTCTGTAGTTGGTCTGCCCCGCGTAGCTGTAGTCGCTTTCCTGGTAGGTGAGGTAGGAACGGAAGTCGCAGGCTGGGAATTCGTCGCCCACGGTGCCCTCAGGGCACATGACGCGGATGACGTCCCCGTAATAGCTTGGGTCGCAGTCGGCGGTCGCCGCGATGTAGCATGCCGGCGCGTCGTCTCCCCAAGTGCCGATGCGCTCTCCCATCGCCAGCGACAACTCCCAGTAGTAGTCGAAGAGTTCGCACGCAATGGGCAGCGTGTCCTCCAGTTCGACGTGCATCGCCGCGGCGGTCTCGGGCTTGATGCCGCTTGTCACCCCGCCGACTACAGCTTTGACCGGATGGATGAACTGCCCCCCGGCGGCCGTGATCAGGTCCGTGCCTGCCTTGCGCACCTGGAGCGCCCGCGTGGCGGTAACGGCATGCTCTAGTTCTGGCTCTTCCCCCGAGCCGATCTGGAATATGCTGGCGATACCCAGCCGGTCCGGCATGGTGAAGATGAAGAGCGACGTCGCCTGGTTCTGGATGATTTGGCCGAGCAAGAGCAGCTCACGGATCTTGAGCGCCAGCGATGGGGGCGTGACCCCGTAGGCGTCCTCCAGCGCCTTGACGGCTGCGACGTGGTGCGCTGTCGAGCAAACGCCGCAGATGCGAGGGGTGATGACGGGCATCTGCTCCGCCGGGACGCCGTGCACGAAATACTCGAAGCCACGGAACTCCATCGCCTCGAACCGGGCGGAGATCACCTCCCCGGCCTGCACTTCGACGACGACCTGCGCGTGTCCCTCGATGCGGCTCAACGGAAAGGTCAGGCTTGGCATCGCGCAGCCTCTTGGCTCACAGCACCTTTTCCTTCGGCCTGGGCGGCCGCCCTGGGCCGGCGTAGTCGGAGAACTGGAACAGAAACAGCGCCAGTTGAGGGGCGCGCAATGCCGCCAGGACTTCCTCAGGCGGGATATCGGTCAGCGCCGCGAACACGCGCTGAATGCTGGCGAGCCAGGCGTCCGATTCCTTCTCGATGAGGGCGTCTGACGGTCCTCGACAGCCCACGCAGGGATGCCCGGCGCGGGGACACGGGGCCCGGCAACCCCCTCGGGTCGAGGAACCGATGCACAGAAAGCCCTGGTTGATCAAGCAGATGTCAGGCAACACCTCGCCCCTCTGGAAGCCGAGCAGGTGGGTGGGGCGCATATCCTTGATCTTCTTGCGCCCGCACTCCTGGCACACGATACGGCTGGGTTTGAAGTCGGATGGTTGGGCGAGCACGGCCATGAATAGCTCGGGGGTGGGGGGGCAGCCAGGCAGGTAGAGGTCGACGTCCACTGCGCTGTCTATCGGGGCACACTTGGGGAGCAGCCGTGGCACGTGACGTCTTTGTTCCTCGGCGAGGAACAGCTCGCGTACCTCGTCCCGGTTTCCCAGGCTTGCCACGCCGCCCGAGATGGCGCACGTGCCGACGGCCACGACCCTGCGGGCGCGCCGGGCCGCCCGGCGCAGGTTGTACAGATCCTCGTCAGTGCGCACGCCCCCGCTGACCAAGAGCACGTCCACGTCCGGCACATCGTAGGCCGACACGACGAGCGGCATGTAGACCAGCTTGTATCGATCCACCCACGCCTGGGCGTTGAGAAGTGAAACCTCGCACCCAGCGCAGCCGGAGAGTTGCAGGACGGCGAATCGCTCCATAGTCAAGCGCTACATGATCTCAGCTCGCAAGGCTGCAATCTCTGCTGTTCCCAGCGTCTCCAGCGGACGCTCCACCAGCGGCCCGGCTTTCAAGGCCGGAACCTGGCTCTCGTAGGTGGGAACTGGCTCACCCCGATAGAAGATGCCGATGGGGATCCGTCCGTCCCACTCCTGGGTCTTCGCCCACGCCGCGCCGCGGTCGGCAGGGTCGTAGCTCTCCTCATCTTCCAGCTTGTAGACGCGGTCGTTGTAGAAGTCGTATGCGTAGGAGCGGTTGAACGTCACGCATGGCTGCAGCACGTCTACCAACGCGTAGCCGGGATGTTCCAGCGCCTCTCCGATGAGCCAGGCCAGGTGCTTCAACTCGCCTGAGTAGCCCCGGCCGACAAACGTGGCCCCGGCGGTGATCGCCAGCGCGAGGGGGTTGATTGGACGGTCAATCGACCCCTCCGGCGACGTGGGCGTGCGCTTCCCCTGTTCACTGGTGGGCGAGTACTGGCCTTTGGTCAGCCCGTAGATGCGGTTGTCCTGCACGACGTCCACGATGCGCACGTTGCGCCGGACGGCGTGGATGAAGTGGCTCAACCCCTCGTTGTAGCCGTCCCCGTCGCCGTGAACCGTCATCACACGCAGACCGTGATTGGCCAACCGCGCCCCGGTCGCCACGGCCAGCGCCCGGCCATGGAGCGTGTGGAAGCCGGTGACCCTCATGTAGTGGGGCAACTTGCTGCCGCAGCCGATGCCCGTCACGACGAAAATCTCGTGGGGGGCGATGTTGTGTTCTGCCAGCGCCATCTTGATGGCGTTGAGGATGGCGTGGTTTCCGCAGCCCGGACACCAGGTCGGACGTTCTGTGCCCGCGAAGTCCTGACGGGTGACCATCTCACACCTCCTTATTAGCTCGACTTGGCCCGCCGAAGTCCGGCACGCGGGCCATGATATACTCGGGCGTGAACGAGCGCCCGTCGTATCTGCGGATGGCACCGTCCACGGTGCGGCCAGTGTGGGCGCGAAGCAGCAGTTCCATCTGGCCGGTGCTGTTCCCCTCCACAGCGACTGTGCGCTGCGTTCGCTCCAGGGCGGCCTCCGTCGCTTCCAGAGGAAACGGGTGGAGCGCGCTGAAGTGAAGCATGTTCGCCTGTCCCGCATGTTGCCTGTTCATCCGGTCCACAGCTTCCCGCAGCGGCCCGTAGGTCGAGCCCCAACACAGGAAGGTCAGCTCCGCGTCGCTGGGGCCGTACAGCGTTGGCCCGTCCACGTCCTGGTTTGCCCCGGCCATCTTCCGCGCTCGCTTGTCCGCCTGGGTGACGCGGTTGGCCGCGTCCTCGCTGATCGCGCCGTACTCGTCGTGCTCGTTGGCGGTGGTGACCCAGACGGCGTTGGGGTGACCCGGCACCGCGCGGGGTGAGATTCCTGACTCCGTAACCTGGAAGCGGCGGTAGGGTGACTCCAACCCGTCTAGCTCCTCGCGGCTCAGCAGTGCTCCCCGGTCGATCTGAACCGCATCGAAGTCCAATGCGTCCGTCTCCACGGTCCGGTATGCCACGGCCAGATAGTGATCGCTGAGGACCAACGCGGGGGTCTGATACCGCTCCGCCAGGTTGAGAGACTGCCAGCCCGCGCGGAAGCATTCCTCGACCGTGCCAGGGGCCAGGACAAAGCGGGGGAACTCGCCCTGTGAGGCGTGTATCATGAACAGCAGATCGGCCTGCTCGGTGCGGGTGGGCATGCCCGTGGCAGGGCCAGGCCGCTCGGCGTTGTACACAACCACGGGGGTCTCGCTGATGCCGGCCAGACCCAGCGCTTCCACCATCAGGGAGAAGCCACCGCCCGAGGTAGGCACCAGCGCGCGTGCGCCGACGTAGCTCGCGCCGATGGCCATGTTCAACGCGGCGATCTCGTCCTCGACGTGCTTCGTCACCACGTCGTACTCCTGGGCGTGGGCGGCGAACCAGTGCAGGACGGGAGAGCCGGGCGTCATAGGGTAGGCGGCGACGAAGCGACACCCGCCCGCCAGTGCGCCCATCGAGAAGGCCTCGGTGCCGCTGAGCACCATGCGAGGTGGCGCGTCAGGCACGGCCTCCGCCCGGAAAGGGAAATCGGCTTTGAAAGGGGCAGCGGCCTGGACGCCAGCTTCCAGCACGCGCAGGTTCGCGTCCACGACCGCCTGACCCTTGCGGGCGAAGTTGTCCCGGATGACGCTTTCCATGTGGCTGGGATCGAATCCGATCAAGCCAGCTACCACGCCCAGGCCCAGCGTGTTGCGCATCACGGCCCGGCCGCCCCGTTCTTCGGCCAGCGCGGTGAGCGGTACGGGGAAGAGGCGGACGCCCGCCCGGTCAATGTCCGCGGATACATGACCAACGTCCGCGGACGCAGCCGACCGCAGACGGTCGGGGTCAATGTCCGCCTGATCGCAGATGATGGCTCCGCCTTCGACGATCGATTCCGTGTGTCGTCGAATGGACTCTACGTCCAGTGCGAGCAGCAAGTGGATGGGCTCGGCGTGTGAGAAGAGGGGCTGGTTTGCGGCGCGAATGGAGAAGAAGTTGTGACCGCCCCGGATGCGGGAGTAGTAATCGGGGAGGCCGAAGACGTAGAGACCTCCCCGCGTCAACGCCTTAGCGAACCCCGCGCCGCTGGATTCCAGACCCATCCCTGCCTCACCGCCAATGCGGATGGTGAGGTCTGTTTGGATCATTTTTGCGCTCCTTTCGCGACGGTACGTCTGTGGTGCTCTCAAGTATGTCGGGATGACACCGTCCTCGCCTACCCGGTGAAGAAGGGATACTCGTCGCTATCCCACCACGTGTTGTTCTGGGTGAGATACTCGTGGGTGTTGTGCAGGAGTTGGTAGTGCTGTTCCTCCTGCTTGGTCAGGAACTCGTAGGCCTCGCGAGCGTGCGCGTCGTCCACTTGCTGTGCGGCCTTGGCGTAGAGCTCTCGGGACAAGCGCTCCGCCTCCAGCCCGAACTCCAAGGCTGCGATGTCGCCTTCCAAGGACACCGCTCGGTCGGGCGTGAAGACAGGGCTGGGCTCTGGCGGCTCCTCACCTGGCAGGTCTGGGTTCGAGGGGTCCAGCGGGAAATCTGTCTGCATGGCGTCCTCGTAGGGCAGCCAGCCCCGCCCTTCTTCCAGGGCTTGGTATTCAGCCAGCAGCAGCTTCAGGTGCTCTCCCTCTTGAGCGGCTAAGTCGAGAAACATCGCCTTGCCGTGCTTGTCCGATGCACGCTCAGCAGCCAGCGTGTAGAAACCGTATCCGTCTCGCTCGATGCTCATCCCGCGTCGCAGGACGCCTTGTGGTGTGTTCCAGTCCATCTGTGCAGTCTCCTTTCCCTTGTCTTTTGGGTTACTTCGGAAAGTGTGGATCGCGCGCACACTGGTCGTGCGTCCGGGGGTTGGGTAATTCGGTCATTCCATCTCCGTCGCCAGACGCGAGTGTACCTCGATGCCGTGCTTGAGCATTTTGTGGATCGGGCAGTGCTTGGAGACCGCGAAGAGCCGTTTCCGTTCCTCAGGCATCAGTGGGCCGCGCAGCACGATCTCGGTCTCAATCTGCTCTCGGTACTCCTCGATGCCCTCGCATTCCTCGCAGTCCTCCGCAAAGACCCGGTCATACTCCAGGTGCAGCTCCGCCTCTTGGAGTTCCACTCCGTGGTGGTGGGCGTAGGTGTGCAGTACGATGGCCGTGCACGACCCAAGGCCCGCCAACAGCATGCCGTAGGGCGTCAGTTGATGCATGTGGTCAACCGAATAGAACTCGGGATCGTCAGGGTTGTGGGGATCCCTGGCGAGGATTTCGGTCTCGAAACTGTTGTTCTGACGGACGATGACGCTCTCTCCCATCGGCAATCCTCCTGACCTGGTTTTGGAGTGGATCCACAGGGATGCGGGAGCCGCGCCACTACGGCGCTCCAACCACGGTCATGTAGATGGTGCTCTCCTCAATACCGTCCACCCCCAATAGCGCGTTCGCCTCGTCGTCGTACAGCGCCGCGATCTGGCAACTGCCCAGGCCCAGCGCCCAGGCCCCCACAGCGACGTTCTGAGCGATGTGACCGGCGTCCAGGTAGATGTACCGGTACGCCCGCTGCCGGTATTTCCACTTCGAGCGCTCGAACACCGCCGTCCAGACGAAGACGACGTTTGCCCGATAGGCCATGTCCTGGTCAAGGGCCGCTCGGGCGACGTCCGTCCGGAAGTCGCCTGTTCTAAGTTGGTCCAGGGCGTGGTGCTCGACGGCGTAGTGATACACGCCGGATTCGACTCCCTCTACTGCGTGCACAACGACGTACGTCTCCACCGGATACAGAGCCCCGGCGGACGGGACGGTGCGAAACCCGACCCCCCGCCCGATTCGAGTGATGCCCTGTGCTGCCCACAGCAGTTGAGAGAGTGCCGCTTCCGGGAGCGATTTGTCCTGGAAGCGTCGTACGCTGCGTCGCTGGCTGACCGCCTCCCAAAGAGGCGCGCCGCCCTCGGTCTGCGGGGGACTCAACGCCACCTTGGGGGCCGAGGCATAGCGTTTGTAGGTCGCAGGCTTGTGCTCCCAATCCAGGCCGCCACCCGGCAGTTGGCCACGCCGGTACTTCGTGCTCTGCTGAAATGTATCTCCGACTTCTGACTTGTTCACGACACTCGCTTCTTCCTATGTCTCGCCTCTTGCCTGGCTGTGTTCCTACCTGCTCAGGACAGCGATCTGTGCCTTCATCCACCTGGCGTGCTGAATCTCGTCACGCAGGTGTTCCTCCAGCAAGTCCAATGTCTCCTCGTCGTCCATGATCTCGGCGATCTGAGCGGCGTAGTCCTTGATCGCCTGCTGCTCCACGATCTACCAGAACTGCTCGAACCTGTCCCGCTTGGCTTTACAGATGGGGCAGATGCCGGGGGGCTTCTCGCGCGCGCAGAGATAGCCACACACACGGCAACGCCAGACGGGAACGTCCGAGGCTTTATCGGGCTGCTCGGACGCACGAGAGGGGCGATCCTGGGGACGCTGGCCCTCCGGTGGGCGGCGTTCCGGTATGGAGTGGACCTCGCGCTTGCCTTCCAGAACCTCTTCGGAGACATACAGGGCACAGTAGCATGCCCCCCAGTCGACCAAGTCGGCGTCGCGATAGTCGCATGGACAGATGATGTCCAGGTCCTTCTGCTTGTCGCCTGTCGCCAGCCTGCACGGGCAGGCCCAGTAACCGTAGCGGCCCTGGTTGGTGAGCAGCCCCTTCAATAGTCCCCGCGTGAACTCCTGGTCCGGGTTCAGGTGGTAGCCTGAGGCCTCCGCTTCTCGGTCTAGTCGTTCGTAGAGAGCGTCCACGCTCTCTGATGGGATCACGTCCTCTGTGCTCATAGCTCCAAGACCTCCTTGAGCTTGTCCGGCTTGAACCCCACGACGCACCTTTCGTCGTCTACCACGATGGTGGGGAAAGAAACGGAGGGGTTCCATTGCTTTATTGTCGTGACAGTCTCTTCTCGCTCCTGCCCGTGAAGCAGGTCTACGTACACATACTCGAATTCGACCTTCTCGCTTTCCAGGAACTGTCGGGTTCGTCTACACCAAATGCACGTGGACAGGCCATAGAAGGCGACGTGGTGTTCGTTGCGTGATCCTGGGATACTTCCTCTTGCGTCTGTCATACTGCCTCCTCATTGCAGTCACGTGGCGCTTGGCCGGAGTGCCCTCGCTGAAGGGAGGTGTCCGGACAGCGCCCCTTGCTGGCTTTATCCGGTTGGCGCACTGAATGGGTTGTCTGGCGGCAGCTTCGTTTCAACCACGGGCAGCCGGATGGCGAATGTACTGCCTGCTCCCGGTGTGCTCTCCACAGTGATCTTTCCCCCGTGCAGGCGGATCAACTCCTGGGAGATCGCCAAACCCAGACCAGCGCCCTGCTGCTCCATCTGCTCTCTGCCGATCTGGCGGAACCGTTCGAAGAGGACAGGTAGGTCTTGCTCCTTGATACCTACCCCATGGTCGGTCACGGACACCTCTAGCCATGGAGTTCCGGCCTCGTCCAGAACCTGGCTGCTCACCGTGACCACTTTCGTCTCACCGCGAGAGAACTTGATGCCGTTATCAATCAGCCGGCCCAGGGCGTCCATGAAGAAGGGCTCGCATAGCTTCACCGGGGGAAGTTCGGGCAATATCCTTGCCTCCAGTCTTACACCCTGCGCCTCAGCTTGCTCCTTGTATTGTCGAATCACGCTGTCCAACACCAGAGTCAAGTGCCGGTAGGTACCGGCCAGCATATGGTATTCCTCTGCGGCTCGGCCGGTGTCTAGCCGGATCAGGAACATGAGATCCTCCACCAGCCGGTTCAGCCGGTCTGTGCCGCGCTTGATCCCCACCAGGAAGTCGTGGAGATCTTCGGGCGTCAGGGTGGGGACTTCTTCCAGTGCCAGTTCGGTGTATCCGCGTACGTACGTGAGAGGCGTGCGCAGCTCGTGGCCCAAGACGTTGACGATCTGTTGCTTGAGCTCGTGGAACTTCGCTTCCGAGGCTCTCTGAATGGCATGGGCACGCCTGAGCTTGCTGCGGACTGCCACCAACAGCTCCTGGGGATCGAAGGGCTTGGTCAGATAATCCTCTGCCCCTAGTTCCTTGCCTTTTAGCACATCCTCTTTCTCGGCCTTCGCAGTCAGGAAGATAAAGGGAATGGGCACCCACTCGGGTCGCGCGCGGACCGCTTCGTAGAAAGCATACCCGTTCATTCTGGGCATCATGATGTCCGCCACGATCAAGTCAGGCCAGACGTGCTCCATTTCCTGCAATGCCTGTGCCCCATCGGTAGCGGTGAACACATCATAGCCTTCTCCTTGCAGTATGCCCTGGATAGCTGCCAGCAACGGTTCGTGATCCTCGACGACAAGGATGCGCTGTCCGCTCATGTTTCTTCCTCCAGTGTTCGTTTGGCGAGGGGAAGCCAGACGGTGAAGGTGGTGCCTACGTCCACTTGACTCGCGATCGTCACGCGTCCCCCGTGCAGCTCCACAATCGCTTTAGCAATTGCCAATCCCAATCCAGTGCCCGGCGTCTGCATCTGCCGGGGTACCTTGCCTCGAAAGAATCTCTCGAAGATGTGGGGCAACTCCTCTTCCGGGATTCCGATTCCCGTGTCTGCTACGGTCACCGTGGCCCAGAGTCGCCCTTCCGCCTCCTGCTTCCCTGTGGAGACCACTACCTTGCCCCCTTTCGGTGTGTAGCGAGTGGCGTTCTCCACCAGGTTGTTCAGTACCTGCATCATGCGCCCCGCGTCCACCAGTGTCTCTGGACCCGGTGCTGCCGGACGATGCTCCAGTTCTACCCCGCGCCTGTTCGCCAGGCGCCGGTGATTGACGACGGTCTCATCTGTCAGCCCGTTCAACGAGACCAGGCGAGGCCTCATCTCAAGTCGCCCGGTGTCAATGCGAGAGATCTGTATGATGTCCTGCACCAACCGAGCCTGCCGGTCTGCCTCCTGCGCCAGCGCATCCAGGTACTTCTTCCACTCCGCTGTCTCTGGCGACGTGTCTTGCAGCAGTGACGCGTACAGCTTGATCGTCGTGATGGGGGTGCGTAGTTCGTGGGATACGCTGGAGACGAAGCGCGTCTTGACGCGATCCAGCGCTTTCAGGTGACTGACGTCGTGGACCGCCACCACGGCCAGCGCTTCCTCCATCCCCGATCGTGAGATAGGGGCGGCTTTGAGCTCCAGGTCCAAACCGGTCATCTCCACCACTGCCTCGGGCCGTTTCTTGGCCTGTCTTGCCAGGTGGCGCACCGTCCTGCGTAGCGTGGACGCGTCCTCGGGAGAGAGAGTCTGGGTCAGCCACGCTTTCGCAATCGGGTTGGTCTGTATGATCTGGCCATCGGCGTCGGTGACGATAATGCCATCAGTCGCGCTGTCGAGAATGGCCTCCAGGCGCGCGTACTGGCCCTCAAGCTGGGCTGTGCGTTTCTGTACCCGCTGCTCCAACTGCTCAGCGCGGGTGCCAAGCTCGCGATAGAGCTGGGCGTTCTCAACGGCGGTGGCGGCGTGATGCGCGAAGGCTGCCAGTCGCCGGGCGTCGGCTGGGCCGAACTGGCCGGGTCGCGTCCCGTTGACGTTGAGGAAACCAACAGTCCGATTCCTCACCCGGATCGGGGCGGCAACGTAGGAGCGACGCCATTCACCGTCCTGTAGCGGAATCCAGTTGGGATCAGTGGTGGTATCTGGAATGACGGCCGGTTCCCCGGTCTGCATCATATCGTGCAGAGAGGGATACTTGGCGATGGGGATCGTGGTGTCTTGGACACCGGGGACGTTGACTGTGGACCCGTTAGCGACGTCGCTTGAATTCAGGTGATCGTAGCCCCGCCAGCGAACCAGGCGAGCGGTATTGCCTTCTATCAGCATAACATTGAAGGCGTCTCCGGCGACAATCCGTGCCACCTGTTCCAGGATGCGGTCGAGGACCTGGTCAAGCTGCAATGTGCTGCTGACGGCGGCGGCAGCCTCCTCCAAGGCCTCGGCCAGTTCGCGTTGCTCGCGTTCCGCCTGGAAGAGGTGGCTCTTCTCAATGGCGATGGCGGACTGGGCGGCAAACGCCTCGGCCAGGCGGGCGTGCCTGTGAGTGTAGAATCCAGCCTCGTGTTTGTCCAGTGCGATCATTCCCACCAGACGTTCGCCGACCAGCATGGGTACGCCTAGCCAGGACCGGATGCGGGCCGGAGCGTGGGGTTCGCGCCGAAACGCCGCGTAGACGGTCGGCGCGTCCGCCACGATAACGGGCGCGCGCGTGCGGATCACCTCGCTGTTGGGATTCTGGCCGTCTGCGGGGAACGTGGCACCCATCAGCTCGGGCAGATTGGGGAAACCGCGCCCGCCCACGATCTCCATACGATCCCCTCTCAGCAATTGAACGGAGGCGGTGTCGTAGGGCACCACTTCCTGGAGCCGGGCCAGAATGCGCTCGACGACCTCGTTTCGATCCATCGCGGCGGTCAGGGCCAATGCTGCATCGCGCAGCATCTCTGCCTCTTGTCGCCGGTTCCGTTCGGCTTCGTATAGCTGGGCATTGGCAACCGCGGCGGCAATCGTCGCGGCGGCGGACTCGACCAGCAGACGATGCTCCTCGTTGAACGCGTGCACCCGGTCGCTGTAGATGCCCAATGCTCCCACCAGTTCGTCCCCGCTCAGTAGGGGCACGGCGATGGCTGAGCGGACCCACTCGTCCAGGATGGGCACTGGTTGCCATCGTTCGTCCACTGTCACGTCGTTCACCAGTGCCGATTGCCGCTTCGCTGCTACCCATCCAACCATGCCGTCTCCGATGCGCAGTCCGAGCCGCTGGTCGAGCGCCTCTGCGGACTCCGTCGTGTATCCAGATATGACGACCAGGTGCATGTATTCGTCGCCTGGCTCGCATACCAGCGCGACGCCCTGCTTCGCCCCCACGACCGCGCACAGGTCATCGAGCGCGCGCTGTGCCACTTCGTGCACGTCCAGGCTCTCGGATAGACGATGGCTCAGGCGGAGTAGTAGATCCAGCCGTTCCTTTTCGTGGGCAAGTGAGGTGAACAGCCGTGTGTTTTCCAGTGCGACGCCCAATTGGCCGCCGATCGCGGTGAATAGGCGCAGCTCGTCTTCGCCGAAAGCGCCGATTTGTCTGCTGTCTGCGTACAGCACTGCGGCGATGCGGTCGCCAACGCGTACTGGGACGATCAGCGCGGAGCGAACCCCGAGGCTCTGTTCGGAACACGTGGGTACTTGTGCCAGGTCTGGCACCAGCACCGGCTGACCAGTGCGGAAGACCTGTCCGGTCAGGCTGCCTTGGACCGGAAGCCGGAAGGCGGCCCTCGCCGGACCGGCCAGTGAGGGATGAGATACCAGCTCGTTCGGGTGGGAACGCGGACGCAGGTTACCCGCACCGGCCTCATGGTTGTCGGGTTGCAGGAAGCCCAGATGCTCGATCTGCATCGCGCGGTGCAATGCCTTCACGGTCCGCTCAAGCGCCACGCTGAAGTCGAGCGTCGAGGCGGTTCCCAGCATCACCTCCTGGATTAACCTGGTTTGGGTGTTCTCCTTGTCCATCCGTCCGAATCTGTCCATCCCTAGACCTGGTGAAACCGGCAGACTCACGATGGGGTCCTGGAGCGCCGATACCTGTGATATCTTACCAGAAAGCAGAGAAACCTGCCAGTCACCCCACACAGACTGAGCACCACATCTCGGCGAAGAGACGTAGAGGCGCGGCCGCCGTGCTCTTCCACAGAGGCTCATAGACGCGTTCTTGGCCTCCTGTAAGTGAGTTGGTAGGCTGGTAGGTTGGTGATCTGAGACCCTAAAGGTTTCAGAAAACCTTTAGGGTCGGGGCGCGGTCACCGTGCCCTTGTAGCCCCGAATTGCCTTCAGGCCAGGCAGCGCCGGACAGCATGGATCGGGCAGTGCCACGCGAGGATGCTAGGATTCGCGCCCGGTCGCGCAGGTGTGCCGTGTCTCCGGGGGTCAGGCAGGCTTTCCGCCATCCAAGTGGATGCTCGCCAGATTGACGCTCTGGGAAGGCCCGCTGCGAGTGCCGTGATGCTGGCTGCATGCTTGTCTAGCGCTTCGACCCAATCTGTGGATCCAGGTTGCCGGGCCCCCCGCACTCAGGTGTATAGCAGGTGGCGTCCATGAAGGCACAGTTCTGCTTGCAGCTCGGGCAGACCTCGGGAGGGGTTGGAGCCTGCAGTGTGTAGCCACAGCTAGAGCACTTCCACCAGTTCTTGGGTTCTTCCATTGTTTACTCCTCATTCCTTGGCTGCCGCCCGTCGCCTTGGCTGCGGCGTGGCGGCTGTGTAGTGTGTAGGAGCGCGCTGACCGCGCCCCTACGGTCCGTACGTCTCGGCCAGATATTGGATCAGAATGGCCTGTTCGTCCTCGTTCAGCTCGGCGCCCTTGTTCACCATTCGGACGACTGTCTGTTCCCATTCCGCCTCGGTCTTGCTCTCCGCGGTCACGCGGCCCACGCCGTGGCAGCTGGTGCAGCGTTCTTCTAGAAGCACTGCACCCTCGCCCGAAGCTGGCTGATCTGCGGGCTGTTCTTCCTGCGGCGGCGCTGTCGTCTCAGCGGGCGTGGCCCCGCCACATGCAGCCAGCAGCGCGGACGCAAGGATCAGCGCGACCGACACGCCCAACAACGCTGTGTGGATTCGCATCGCTACCTCCTGTCTCCTCTACATCGGGGACTGTACATCGCCCCCTATCCTACGTCTTGCTCTCTCTTCTCTCATGTCCTATGTGTCTTCTCTAGAGGTTACACGTCTCCGAACATGGGAATGCGTGCGCCGTTGATGGAAGCGGCTGCGTCGGAGCAAAGGAAGCGCATCGTGGCGGCGATACGCTCTGGAGGTACCCATTTGTGCGTGTCGGCTTTCGGCATAGCAGTCCGGTTCGCCGGCGTGTCTATGATGCTGGGCAGAATCACGTTGGCAGTGACGCCGCTTCCCTTGGTCTCGGCGGCAATTGCCTCCGTCAGAGTGATAAGCCCCATTTTCGAGACGGCATAGGCCGCATGTTTGGATCGCGGCGCGATGGCTGCCTTGGAACTCACGTGGACGATGCGTCCCCATCCCGCCTCTTTCATTGGGGGGAGCACCGCTCGGGCCAGGAGAAACGCCGTACGCAGGTTGAGCGTCAGCATGCGATCCCACGCCTCCACGGCCATATCTTCCACCATCCGGCCTCCGCTCCATCCCCCAACTGTGTTCAGCAGTACGTCGATTGGTCCCAAGTGCGCTGTCACGGCCTCCACCAATTCGCCGACGCTATCGGGTTGGGCCACATCGGCGGCCGCAGTGAAAACCTGCCCGGCGTCGAGTCCCGTCTCAGCCGCCACGCGTGCCAGGTTTTGTTCCGACCGGCCGGTCAGCGCCAGGCGTGTCTCTGTCTGGGCGAACTCGCGTGCCACGGCTCTGCCCAGCGCCCCGGTCGCCCCGCTGATCAGGACGGTCTTGTCGCGAAGCATCTCAAGCTTCTCCGGCCTCATCGCTCTTGACCTGACGAGCGAATCGAGCGCCGAACTCTTCCCCATTCCACAGGTCCTCGTCCGTCGGGCCGCCGACAAACTCGAGAGATTCCACCAATTCCCATTTCAATGGCTCGATGATTCGCTCGAAGTGACGCTGGGCACCACCGCTCCATCCGTAGCTGCCGAAACGGGCGACCTTCTTGCTGCGGATTCGTTTCGTGACTGCCATCTCCAGCGTCTGGGCCATTGGCGGGAAGAGGGATCCCTCGTATGTCGGTGCACCGACCATGACGCCCCGTTGTGTCCACAAGGATGGCAGGATGTAACTCACGTGTGTATGTGTGACGTCGAAAATCGTGAGCGGCACCCCTTCCTGAGAGATACCCTGCGCCACGGCGTTCATCATCTTCTCGGTATTTCCATACATCGAGCCATATAGCAGTGTCACGCCGACCTCGGTCGGGCCGGTGGCGTACTCTGCCCATTGCCTGTAGAGGTCCACGATGCGCTGGGGATTGGCGCGCCAGATGAGCCCGTGCGAAGGGGCAATGATCGAGACCGGCACGTCGGCCAGTTTGCCGATGGCCTTAAGGACCGGCTTGCTGAAGACGGCCACGATGTTGACGTAGTAGCGCAACGCCTCCCGCTCGTAGAAGTCGGGGCTCGTGCACTCGTCGTCGAAGATGGCGCCCCGCAGCGCCCCGTAGCTCCCGAAGGCATCGCACGAGAACAGGATGCGCTGGCTGGTCTCGTAGGTCATCATCGTCTCGGGCCAGTGGACGAATGGCGTGGAGACAAACGTGAGGGTATGCTGGCCCAGTGAGAGCGTCTCCCCGTCCTGCACGATCTGCACGCCCTCGGTGATGCCGTAGAACGACTCGAGCATCGCCCGCGTCTTCTCAGTGCCGAGGATCGTGACCTCTGGGGCTACCCGCCGCAGCGTGCGCAGCACGCCGGAGTGGTCTGGCTCCATGTGGTTGATGACCACGTAGTCTAGATCGGAGATGTCGGTGACCTCGCTGACCTGATCGAGGAACTCGTCCGTCTTGAGCGCCTTGGTCAGGTCCACGATCGCTTTCTTATCGTCGTTGATCAGGTAGGTGTTGTACGACACACCCTCCTGGGTGATTGGCCATAACCCCTCGAACAGATCGGTCGTGCGATCGTTGACGCCGATCCAATGGACTCCGGGTGTGATCTCAACAGGTGGCATTATGCTCTCCTCTGTTCTCCAGATCGCGCGGACGTCGCGGACATTGACCGTGCGTCCGTGCGTCCGCCCCATCGGACGCGCCATTCCGATGGCGTGCGTTTCTCGCGCAGGGGGCCAGGGGCGCGATCACCGCGCCCCTACGCCTCACTGCGATGCCGTCTGTGAACGACGCCTAGCACGTCCTTGTGGGCGGTTTATCCGAGCACGCAGATGGCCCCGGGGCGCTTGACGCGCAGGACGAGGCTTTCCATCACGCGGAAGCCGTGGTCCATGTCCTCCGGCCCCAGGTAGGCCGTGATCAGGTCCTGCGCCACGGCCAGGTCGAAATTGTGCGCGCCTTGCGCGACAACCAGGCCCTGGTTCTCGGCCAATATCGGCGAGCGGAACATGCCGCCTTCGGCGACGTCCTTGATCAGCTTGCTCACCAGGCGGCCCATTCCCCGGGCCACGCGCTGGGTCTTCGAGTAAAGCGCAGGGCTCAGTACCACCGCGAACGGACCGTAGAAACCAGCGCCCACCAGCGTCTCGGTGGCCGCCACGATGTTGGCAAAGGCCGCGCCGGGCTCCTTCCAGTCCGTCAGATCTGCCTTGTGGTGCCCCTTGGCGTTTAGCAGCCACTTGAAAACCATCTCGTCCTCGGCGCGCGCGCAGGCTGCACTGGCGGCTGCAGCCGGGCCCAGTTCCAGCGCCGTCCCTGCCTGGTGGCTGGCCTCAATGTCGTGCCACCCCAGCCGGAAGTCCTGTGTGATGAGTTGCATGGGCAGGAACTCGCGCTTGCCCACCTGATGCATGGAGGGCTCGCCGCTATCAACGGTCAAGAGAGGCACTGTCTGGACGCCTACACCAAGCGGCCCGGTGATCGAGGTGAAGCGCCGGCCCACCAACAGGCTGCGGGCTACCCCCACGACCAACTTGTCCAGTTTCTCCCAATCTTCAGTGCTCAGCGGCGCGTCATCTCGCATTAAGAAGTCACTCATTGTCAGCCTCCTATTCGCTCTTGATCAAACTGCCCACGGTGAGCTTGCCCAGTGGACTAGCGGGTTCTTTCTCTAGGGCAGCGGGCGCCTGCTCCTTCACGGTTTCAGCCGGCACCCCTGGCGATATTGCGCCGGCCGCCGCCTCTTCTTCCTCGCTTTCCTCCTGTAGTTCCTCAATGGTCGCGGCCAGGAACTCCTCCTGGATGATCATGTTCTCGACTTCGATCTTAAGTCCCGTGTGTTCCTCCAGTTCAGGGTCCTGGCTCAGCGTGACAAATCGTTCGCGCGCATCTTGGGTCAGGTCCAAGTCTGCCTTCAGTGCCGGTTCGATATCCCGGCTCATGTCCATGTCGGGCGCTTCGAACTTGGGCTCATGTCCGGACTCGGCCAGTTCCTCGGCGAAGTGGGACAGGTGTTTCATGTGCCGCATAGCCACCAGTTCAAGTTCGCCCATCTCCGGATGCTCTTCCTCGAGGACGAACGCGTGGCGCAGGTGTTGCAGCACGAGCTTGTACTCGTCCGTCATCTCGTCCTGTAGCCGACCGAGCATGTTGGGTGAGAACTCGCCGGTGTCCTCGTAGACGAGCGGCTCCTCCCCCTCCGGCCCCAGCTTTGCCAGGGCAGCCTCGAAGCGCTGCATGTGGACGTTCGACTCCTTGCTCTGTTGCATCAACACCCGCTTGATCTCCGGATCGCTGACTTTCTCGGCCTGTTCTGCATAGGCCTTGACGAGGCCAGCTTCCCACTCGATGTATGAGCGTAAGAGCGAGGCGGTAGACGTCGGGTCGTGTGGATACACACCGGGATTCATGTCCGGCTCTGCGCCCATCTCGCCAATCGCGTCGGCCAGCCAGTCCATATGCCACATCTCCTCGCGGGCCATCGAGAGCAGCATAGAGCCGAGTGGCGTATCCTCACCGGCCTGATAGGCGTGGATGAGATAGCGGATCACCGAGGCATGTTCGTCCCGCAGGTCGGCGTTGAGCATGTCAACCAGTGCTTGTCTGTCGTCCATCAAGTCCTCCTGTTGTCTGGTCTAGGCGTCCGGAGTGCCGGCAGAATGCCGGCGGTCCGAATTAGCCTACGGTGATTTCCTTGCTGCTCTCCCACAGCCCGTGGATGTTGCACAGTGCCACAGCGTGCAGCGTGCCGGACTTGCTAACCTTCATAGACGTGCTCACCTGGTGATGCGTATAGACGGGGCCCTGGTTCGGCCCGGCTGCCGACTCGCCGTGGGCGTTGAACTCGAAGTGACCCACGTCGTAGGTGAACTTGTCGCCTTCGGGGTGGAAGTAGAGTGAGACCCAGCGGATGTGGTGTTCGGTGGTGTTGGGGTGCGCGATCTCTTTCCCCAGGCCGACTTTCACGTCAAACACCTCGCCTGCTTTCACCTGGTCTGGGCACTCGATAACCGGCACATGCTTCTCTTTCTTCCAGTCTGCTTGTTGTATCCTCTCTCCGAATTTCATGGCTGTCTCCTTTCGTAGCCTCTCTCTGATCATGCGGCGGATGCGGTACCCGCTGCGTGTCCCGCCGCTACTCCGATCTCCTGTGAACTCACTCCGACCATGCCCACACCCCGTGGTTGTTGACGCTCCAGTACGCATTCCTGAGCACACGATGGTGGGTGTGCTCCTCTTCGGCCAGCCGATTGAACATAGCTTGCACGGTTGGGTCCGTAACCTGCTCTGCAAGGGCGGTGTACCTCTCCTCGGCTGCCCGCTCGATATCGAGCGCCATAGACATGATGGCCATCGCGCTCTTCTTGTCGGGTTCCTGGATACCTTCCACCTCGCCGGGCGCTGGCAACGACAGCTCCCGGCCTTCGTACTCAGCGAAGGCCCCCTCTTCACCCAGTGACGTTTCCAGATCGGCCAGTTTCTGGTAATGATAGCGTTCGAAGTCCGCCAGCTGTTCGAAGAGCCTTTGGCCCAGCGGATTGCTGGTCTTTTGCGCCGCGTCAGCGTAGAACGATGATGCCTTTCGTTCTGCCTCCATAGCGATCTGAATAGCGTCCAAGAGATTCAAATCCTGGTTGGTCATCTCTATCCTCCGTATCCTCAGCGGTTTGCGACATCGGGCATGCCGCCGCTCCCATGGGTCTCAGGCCGTCATCTTGCTTCTTGCCTCTTGCATCCTGTTTCTACGTCACTAGGCGGAACTTCTCCTGCTTGGCCCTGCAGATTGGGCACTGGCCTGGGGCTTCGCGCTCGGCGACGTACCCGCAGACCTGGCACACGTAGTAATCGTGCGTCTCGTCGCGCAGCAGGGCGCTCAGCGCCCGCTTGTAGAGCGCGGCGTGGCCCTCTTCTACGTCCCGCGCCTGGCTGAAGGTCAACGCCGCCGCTCGTTCCCCTTCCACCTCTGCCTCGCGGATGAACTGGGGGTAGTATACCTGGTTGACGGTTGTCTCCCGCTCGAAGGAGGACTGTAGGTTCTCCTCCGTTCCCTTCACCACCGCCTCGCCGAGGAGGCGCAGGTGCCGTTCGGCGTGCACCCCCTCGGCCGCGGCGACGGCGCGGAACAGCTTGGCGACCTGCGGGTAGCCTTCTTCATCCGCCTTGCGGGCGAAAGCCAACAGCCGGTGGTACGCCTTGGCCTCGCCGACGAAAGCTGTGTACAGGTTGTCGCCTGTCTTCTGTCCCATTGGTGCTCCGATGGCATATCTACTGGTTCAGTGACCGACTAGAAGGCGTTCTCGGGCTTCCAAACCTCCCATATCTTGCCTGCCATTGCGACGCCGGGCTTGAGTGTTGGCTTGCCAGGCTGCCAGCCGGAGGGAGTAACTTCCCCGGTCTTGCGCACGTGCTGGTAAGCCTGGACCTGGCGAATGAGCTCGCTGACGTTCCGTCCAACCGGCGGTGAGAGGATCTCCGCCGCCTGGATGACGCCGTCAGGGTCGATGATGAAGCGGCCCCGGACGTTTGTGCCACCTTCCTCGTTGTACACGCCGTAGAGCGTGCCGATCTTGCCTCCTTGATCGGAGAGCATGGGGTAGGGGACGCCACCTTCTACCATCTTGGACAGTTCTGTCTCCTGCCATACCTTGTGGCTGAAGACGCTGTCCACGCTGACCGATAGCACCTCGACACCCAGTGCCTGGATCTCGTCGTACTTGGCGGCAACTGCCGTCAACTCGGTCGGTCAGACGAAGGTGAAGTCACCGGGGTAGAAGCACAGCACTACCCACTGGCCTCTGAAGCTTGAGAGAGTGATCTCCTTGATCTCACCTTGGTGATAGGCCTTGGCCTTGAAATCTGGCGCTTCCTTTCCAACCAACATGATACACCTCCATTGTGTAGACTGAAACAGTTGCTAGAAACCAACGAGCCAGTTTGCCTTGCTGCATCCACAACTTGCGGGGTTGCCTAAAGGTGACGAATTTACTCTACAGGAGTGCCTCCAGGTTGAAATCGTCGTCCAGGAGCCGCTCGGCGTAGCCGGAGACGTCCACACCCTGCTTGATGAGTTGCGTCACAGGCCGCGTGCGTTGGCTGTCGTTGAGCAGGATGGCGCCCACGACGCGGCCGTCGCGCAGCACGAATTTGCGGTAGTGTCCGGCTGCCACGTCTGCGTGCCTCAACTGAAGGTGCTCATCCGATTCCACCACGGCTTCCCCCAGCGAGGTCAGTTCCGCTCCCGCGACTTTGAGCGTGGTCGTGGGAAGCGAGCCGCTGTACACCGCGCTCCCAGGCGCGACCATGTTGGCCGCGGCAACCCGTGCTTGCTCGATGGCGGGTGGGATGATGCCGTACACGCGCCCGTTGAACTCGGCGGCGTCACCGGCCGCGAACACGTCCTCTGCCACGCGCCCGTCAGCCCACCTGGCTTGCAGATGCTCGTTCACCACGACGCCACGGTTGACGTCGAGCTCTGCCGACTGAGCCAGTGCCACCTCGCTGCGGATGCCGGTGGAGAAGAGCACTAGCTCGCCCTCCAGCACGCGGCTGTCCTTCAGACGAATGCAATCCGCGCACACGTCACCCAGGATGGCTTCCGTCGTAGCGCCGGTGACCACGTGCAGTCCCTGTGTTTCCAACAGCGCCTGCAGCACCTCGGCCCCCTCCGAGTCCAGTTGGCGAGGCAGCAAGTAGGGGAAGAACTCGACGATCGTCACGTCCAGGCCCGCGGTGCGCAGGGCGCGCGCCGTCTCCAACCCCAGTAGCCCACCGCCGATGACCAGTGCTGTCGACACTTTCCGCTCGGACGACTGTTGCGCATAGGCCTTGATCGCCAGAGCATCGTCCAGCGTGCGCAGAGTGAAGACGCCTGCCTTGTCGGTGCCCTCGCAGGGCGGGACAAAGGGACGACCACCCGTCGCGATCAGGAGGCGGTCGTATCCCATGGCTGAATCGTCGCCATGGGCCTGCGCTGAGGGAGCTTGGAAAGTGATCCGATGGGCCGCGAGGTCGAGCGACGTGACCTGCACGCCCAGGTGCAGCCGGATGCCGTGGTCGGCGTACCAGGCTGCCGGACGGAAGTACAGGTCGTCTTGCTCGATCTGGCCGGCGATGAACTCCCACAGCAGGGGGCGGCGGTAGTAAGGGTATGGCTCCGCGCTGAAGACGTGCACTTCGGCTGACGGGTTCGCTCGCGTGATGGCCTGCGCTGCCGTCACGCCGGCCACACCATTGCCCACGATAGCGTACCGTCTCGCTTCGGACGGCGTCATCTCGGTGGCGCGCTGCATCTCCTACTCCAGCTTCTCGAACATGTCCTTGCCCGCGCCGCAGTCTGGGCAGACCCAGTCATCCGGTATCGCCTCGAAGGGCGTGCCGGGCGCAACCCCGCTGTCGGGATCGCCCTCCTCCGGGTCGTAGACGTAGCCACACACCAGGCATTCCCATTTTTCCATGATTGGTTCCTCCTAAGAGTGTTATGGAGCCCCGCTCTGGCCGTTCTCTTCGGGTGTACATGCGGGGCAGAAGCCACGGAAGATAACGATATGGTCTATTACCTGAAACCCTTGGGCATCTTCAGGAGAGAGCTCCACTGCCTCGTGGTCGTACGGCGCGTCCTCGATGCGCCCACATTTGAGACAGACCAGATGTGCGTGGTCTTCTCCCGTGAAGTCGTAGTGCCGTTCTCCCAACCCGAGGTCCAGTTCCTGCAACACGCCGATGTCCACCAGTTCGTGGAGTGTGTTGTAGACTGTGGCAGGCGAGAGGTCAGGCATCACGCTTCGCACACGCGTGAGAACCTGGTCGGCCGTGGGATGGGAGTGGTTTTCCAGCAGAGCTTGGATGATGGCACGACGCTGGGGTGTCACCCGGCGGCCCCGAGACTTGAGTTGCGCACAGAAATGATCTACAGAGGTCATAGCCCCACTTATAATGCCTCTTAATTTGTAATCATTATAACATACTTGCTGCGCGTTGTCAACTGCTCAGGGTTGAACGTCTATAGTATATCCTATCTGCGTGGAAGGGGCAAACCGGCATGCGCGTTTCCCGATGCGCTTGGCCTGACTCGTTGGGGGTGGGAGAGGCCGCAGACTAGGCCGGCTCTTCTCTTCCCTGCGAATCGAGGATGCGCCGCACAACCCCGGCCAAGACGTTGATGTCGAAGGGCTTACGCACGATATCCACCGCGCCTTTCTCTTTCAATTCCTCCAGAGATTCCGGCAGCGCATAGCCGGTGATAACCACCGCCCTCAAGCCCGTGACCTGTCTCCGAAGCTCGTAGATCAACTCCTGGCCCCCCATCTCTGGCATCACCATATCCGTGATGAGCAGGTCTATCTCCCCGCTGGCCTGGTGCACCTCCAGGGCCTCCTGCCCATCTACCGCCGTCAAGACCTGGTAACCCAGCGACTCCAAGGCACGCCGTGCCATGACCCGTATCCGCTTGTCATCCTCGACGAGGAGAATGGTTTCTTGGCCTCCCTGTGGCGCGATCGGGGTCCTTTCACTGGGTATCTCCGCTTCCCTATGCCCGCAATCCGCGAGGTAGACCCGGAAGGCCGTCCCGTGCCCCACCTCTGTCTCCAGGCCGATATGTCCCTGGTGTTGTGTCACGATGCCGTACACCTGGGCAAGCCCCAGACCCGTCCCTTTCCCCTTGGCCTTAGTGGTGAAGAACGGTTCGAAGATGTGAGGCAGTATGTCTGGTGGGATGCCGGTGCCTGTGTCCGACACCGTCATACAGACCCATTTCCCAGGAGCCATATCCGTCACTGGGGGCTCCTCGTCGGGGGCCACCGTCGCGTGGGATAGGCTGATGCGCAGTTCTCCCCCTGTGGGCATCGCGTCCCGCGCATTGACTACCAGGTTCATCAGCACCTGCTGGATTCGGGTGGGGTCAGCGTCTACGATGTAGTCTCCGGGCCCGACGTCCGAGACCAGGCGGATGCTCTCGGGAATCGTGCGCTCCAAGACACGGATCGCCTCCTTGATGAAGGGCTTGAGGCTTACCACATGCGTCTCAATCGGTGAGCTGCGGCTGAAGTCCAGGATTTGGCCTACCAGGTCGGCTGCCTGGCGTGTTTCCTTGAGGATGATGTCGAGGCCGTCGGCCATTGAAGAGGGAACGAAACGCTCTTGTTGGAGCATCTGGACGTAGAGCATGATCGTGGTCAGGAGGTTGTTGAAGTCGTGGGCGATGCCTCCGGCCAATTGGCCGACCGCCGCCAGGCGCTCTTGTTTCTGAATGCGCTGCTGGAACTCTCGCGCCTCGGTGACGTCTCGAATGACTATCACCCAGTCATCTCTCTTGGCTTCGGTCCTCACGGGGCGCGCAGCCACTTCAAAGTCCCGGCGGGATGGTTCTGCGATCTGCAGTTCGTGCCACATTCCCTCGACTGGGGGCTTCAAAAGCTCCTCCACCGGACGGTCAGCCATGAGGGTCAATTCGTCACCGGGTTCTTCGCTTCCAAGGATGGACAGGTAGGCGCGGGCTGTTGCGTTGGACAGCAGGATGCGTCGGTCTCTGTTGAGCAAGAGAATCCCCTCAGGCAGGTGCTCGACCACTGCTTCCAGCCGGCGTTCCTCGGCTTCCAGCGCCGCGCGCAGGTGTGCCTGACGCATGGCCACGGCGATCTGGTCGGCGATCTCCCGCGTGATTTCTATGTGCTCGGGCGTAAAGGCCCCAGGGGTCTCTGCTCCCAGGGCGAGCGTGCCGATCAGCTTGCCGTGAGCGATCAGGGGCGCCGCGATGTACGAGCGTACACCGGCTGCTTGCAGAACTTGAGCCCCCTGTGCTGGCTCGTGCGTCCGGGGTTCTGGAATGTCCAGCTCCACGAGCATCCTGCCCTGTCCCAGGGCCTCCACGTCCATGGATTCCTGCAGTGGGAAGTGTGCTCCGGCTTCCAGTTCAACCTCGCCGCTCACATCGAGGGCGAACAGGACGCCTTCCTGTGTCTCGAAGTCGAACATCACCACGCCGGCTCCCAGGCACGGAATTAGCTGTCGCGTGTGGCGCAGGGTGGCCCGAGCAACGTCCTCCGGTGACCAGGCGGCGAGAATCGCCCCGTCAATCGCGTGCAGCGTTCTCAAGCGTTCGGCATACCGTCGTAGGCTCAACTCCGCCTGCACTTGCTCAGTGTGGTCGCGGATGATCCCCAGGTGGTGTGGCTCCTGCTCATCTCCAAGCCGGACGATGCTCAGTGTGTTGGACACCCAGAACGCGCTGCCGTCTTTCCGCCGATCCTGGTACTCAAGCCGGCACTGGCCTTCGCGAGCGATGGTCTCGTCCCGCTTGTGGATCAGCCACTCGTACTCGGCGTCGTCCCCGGCAAACAGGACGCGGGATGGTTGGTCAAGTACCTCGTCTCGCGCGTATCCGTAGACTGCGGTAAACGCGTCATTGACGTACCGGATGCGTGAATCGTGTCCAGTATCGGTCACGATTACGGCGTTTTTCATCTGTCGCACGATCTGCCCGAGCAACTGGGCTTCCTCCTGCGCCCGTTTGCGCTCGCCGATCTCCGCCTGGAGTTGCTCGTTTGCCTTTGTCAGTTCTGCCGTGCGCTCGACTACCAGCTCCTCGAGATGCTCTCGGTATTGCTTCAGCTCCTCCTCGTCGCGCCGGCGGCGGATTGCGTTCTCAACCGTGATAGGCAGGGTCGTCAGGTAGTTGCCCTGTGGATCCTTGATCAGGTATTCGGAGGCGCCGGATTTCATAGCTTTCACCGCGATTTCCTCGTCTCCGCTCCCCGTGATCACGATCACCGGCGTATCTTTTGTCTCGTCGAGCAATTCAAGTCCCGTGCCGTCGCCCAGCAAGTAGTCGGTGATCACGATGTCGAAACGTGCTGTATCCAGGGCTTCTCTGGCTCTCGATATCGATCCGGCGATCACGGTTTCGTACGGCAAGTCTTCGCGCCTGATGAAGCGCTCAAAGGCCATACGGTCTATCTTGTTATCCTCGACGAGTAGGATCTTGAGCCTCTCGCTCATAGTCTACCTCTCTCAATCTGCATCCTGGACACTGCGCATGACCTGCCTCCCGCCTCCTGCCTCCTGCCTCCTGCCCCTTGCTTACGCGGAAACTGCTCGTGTGTCCATTCTCAGTCTGCGTCCAGGACGCTGCGGATGACCCTTGCCAGTTCGTGCATGTCGAAGGGCTTGCGAACGATGTTCATGATCCCTTGCTCGAGTAGTCTGCGCCGGTCTTCCTCCAATACGTAACCAGTGGTGGCTACTGCTTTCAGGCCAGGAGCCTCTTCCCGGAGCGTCTGGATCAGTTCTCGGCCTCCCATGTGTGGCATGATCAGGTCTGTGACTACCAGATCTATGTTCTCCGCGGATTGAAAAAGCGCCAGTGCCTCCCGCCCATTGGATGCTGTCAGGACACGGTAGTTCAGTGAGCGCAGTATCTGCTCGGCCACTGACTGGATCCTCTCGTCATCTTCTACCAGCAGGATGGTCTCTCCCTTCCCTGGAGGAGCCACCAGGCTGGCCTCTTCTCGGGCCTTCTGCTCCGCTTCAGCCGCGTAGCTGGGGAAGTACACCTCGAACGTCGTCCCGCGTCCGACCTCTGTCTCCACGTGGATGTGACCGTCGTGTTGCGTCACGATACCGTACACCTGGGCCAGACCGAGTCCGGTTCCTCGCTCCCGCGGCTTTGTGGTGAAGAACGGCTCGAAGATGTGGGGAAGCGCGTCGGGTGGGATGCCTGTACCTGTGTCGGAGACGGATAGGCACACCCATTCCCCGGCAGACATCCCCGCCACTGGCGGCTCTGCGTTTGGCTGAGTCGTCGTCCGGGCAAGTTCGATGCGCAGCACGCCGCCATCGGGCATTGCGTCTCGGGCATTGACCACCAGATTCATCAGTACCTGCTGGATCCGCGTTGGATCCGCGTTTATCACGCACTCTTCTGCCCCCATTTCCAGGACAAAGGAGATGTTCTCCGGAATCGTGCGCCGTAGGACGCGGACGGCTTCGTTGATGAAGGGCTTCAGGACCACCGGATGTGTCTCGATGGGAGAGCTACGGCTGAAATCCAGTATCTGCTGTACCAGTCTTGCCGCCTGTCGTGATTCGCCGATGATTGTCTCGAGACCCCGCTTCACATCTGGGGCCAGGTCTGGGCGACTCAGTGGCATCTGGGCATATAGCATGATCGTGGTGAGGAGATTGTTGAAGTCGTGGGCGATGCCGCCTGCCAGTTGCCCCACGGCTGCCAGACGCTCCTGCTGCCGCAGCGCCTCCTCTGCTTTCTGGCGTTGGGAGATGTCCATTGCTATGAGCTGGGTAGCAGGCTGGCCCTGGTACGTGATGGGCTTGGAAAACACCTCGGCCGGGAATTCTGTGCCATCGCCCCGCCGGAGGATGGTCTCGTAGTGCTCCTGCCGGTAGGGTTCACCTGCTTGTCGGCTGGGGCCACGGTCCGCGCTGTACCCTTGCCGGCGATCAGCGATGAACCTTGATGGAGGGGAGCCGATGACCTCGCTCACACTCTCCACGCCGAACATCCGGACGGTGGCGTTGTTTGCGAAGACGATCTTGTCGTCCTGGACCACCATGATAACGAAAGCGGGCGTCTCGACCAGAAGCCTGTACTTCTCCTCGCTCTCCCGCAGCGCTTCGGACGCCCGCGCAGTGTCCGCCTCTGCTCGCTCGCGCTCGGCGATCTCTGCACGAAGCTGCACGTTCGCCCTGGTCAGCTCGGCCGTACGCTCCCGCACCAGTTCCTCCAGGCGCTGCCGGTAGTTGCTCAACTCCTCCTCGGCACGCTTGCGGCCGATCGCTCGTTCCACCGTCACCGGCACCGTCTTGAGGTAGTTGCCCTCCGTGTCTTTGATCAGGTAGTCGCCGAACCCGGCCTTCATCGCCTCGACGGCGATCTCCTCGTCGCCGCTCCCCGTGATCATCAGGAGCGGGGTATCGCCCGTCTGTTCGAGCAGGTCGAACGCTGTGCCGTCGCCCAGCATGTAGTCGGCCAACACAGCGTCGAATTCTCCTGTCGCCAACATGCGCCGGGCCTCCGAAACGGATCCGGCAACCCTATAATCGTAGGGCAGATTCTCGTGCTCGACGAAGCGCATGAAGGCCATTTGATCTACCCGGTCGTCTTCGATGAACAGAATCCTGACTCTGTCGCCCATGTGTACTGCCTTCCTTCCTGCTATTGGACTGAGCCCTGTTCGGCGGACATCGTGGCGGCAAGGCGGGGGTTACCCATGTGGCAGCTCGCTCAGCGTCCAGTACAGATTGATCGTCTTCACGACTTCCACGAACTGCTGATAGTCCACCGGTTTGACCATGTACCCGGCCACTCCCATTTCGAAGGTGTCGACCTTGTCTTGCTCATCCCTGGACGTCGTCAGCACGACGACGGGGATCTTCTTCAGTGTCTCGTCTTGCTTGGCCACGCGCAGAAACTCGATGCCGTTCATCCGGGGCATGTTCAGATCCAGCAAGATGATGCAGGGCATCTCGTTCTCTGGATCTCTCAGGAAAGACAGAGCTTCCTCTCCATCGCCGACTACGTCCAGTCGGTTCACTACCTTGATTTCCTTCAGGGCACGCTTGACGGTCATTGCGTCCACCCGGTCATCCTCGACGAGCAAGATCGGTCTAGACGTTCTCATCGTGTGCCTCTCCTCTCTTCGGTAGTGTGAAATAGAACGCGCTGCCTTCACCGACCGTTGATTCTAGCCATATCCGGCCGTCGTTGATCTCGACGATCTTCTTCACCAGCGCCAGCCCGACGCCGGTGCTCTCGACCTCGTCGCGCGGTGCCAGTGTCTGAAACATCTGGAATACCTTGGTGTGGTATTTCTCCTCGATCCCGGGGCCGTTGTCGGCCACGCTGAACAGCCAGTGGGTTCCCTCGTCCTGGCAGCCTATCCTGACCCAACCATCCGATTTGTCCATGTACTTGAGCGCGTTGTCCACGAGGTTTTGGAACACCTGGCCGAGGCGAGTTCGCTCCCCCACGACCGTGGGGAGTTCAGTCCCCACGCTTACCTGGATGTGATCTGGTGGGGCGAGAGTCTCAATCGTCTCCCGTACAAGTTGATTGAGGTCCACCGGTCTCTCTCCTTCTTTGATGCGCCCGACTCTGGAGTACTGGAGGATACCCTCGATGAGGCTGTGCATACGCTTCGTGCGACCTGTGAGCAGGCGCAGGTATTCCTGCCCATCATCGTCGAGAGCACCCGCATAGTCCGTGGAGATCCAGTCGGCCAGTTGGGTGATGGCCCTAAGGGGAGCTTTCAGGTCGTGTGAGACGACGTAGGCGAAGTCTGCCAGTTCCTGGTTCACTTCTTGCAGTCGTGCGCTCGTGGCCGCCAGGGTGCGGTTGGTCACCTGCTGATCTTCCAGCAGATTAGCCAGCGCGCGGTTGAGCTGCTCGACCTCTGCCACACTGGCGTTGAGAGCCGCCGTCCGCTCGGCGACTGATTCCTTGAGGCCTTCGCGGTGCTTCGCCAGTTCCTCCTCGGCGCGCTGGCGCTCGGTGACGTCGTCGAAAACTGCGACGATCTCGCCCGTGGGCAGTCTGTATATAGAGTGCTCACGCCACTCCGCGAGTTCCCCGTTGTCATAGACGATGACGGGGTAGTGTTCAGGCTGGCCCGTTTCCCAGACTCGGCGAAATGCCTCGATCAAACCAGAGCTCTCCGCGTCTGGTCTTGCGTCGGACACGCTCTTGCCGATGCGATCCTCCTTCTTGCTACCATCGATCTGTTCACCCGCCAGGTTGAGTTCTTTGAGAATGAAGTCTGTGCCATCCGCTACCACGTCGTAGACTGCAACCCCGCTGCCCATCCGGTTGAACAGCTCCCGGTAGCGCTTCTCGCTCTCTCGCAGCGCTTCCTCGGCCTGCTTGCGGCTCGTGATGTCGAGCCCGTACGCGTTTACGTAGCTCGCGTCTGCCAGGGGAGCTAAAGTCAGGGAGAACACACGTCCTGCGCTCTCGGCTTCAGCCTGTCTATGTGAGTCCGAACTGAAAGCCTCCATGGCAAGCTCGTACCAGCGCTCGGGCAGGCGCTGGCCGATTTGACATCCCCACGTGTCTAGCAGGGGCAGGCTGGCCTCATTGGCGTAGAGGACTGTGCCATCAGTCGAGATCCGGAGTACCGGGTTGGGGTTCTGCCTTGGGAACTCGGCTAGCCGCTGTACCCGCTCCTCCACCTGTTTGGTCGCGGTGATGTCTGTCATTGTGCCTACCATGCGGGTGGGCTGTCCCTCTTGGTCGTAGAGAACGTTGCCCCTGGCTTGCAGCCAGCCGACTTCCCCGTCGGGCCGGAGCAGTCGATGCACTATGGCATATTCTCCTCCTGCTTCCATGTCCTCGACGGTACGCGTCACCGTCTGGACTACGCGGTCGCGATCTTCGGGATGGACAAGCTGGAGATACGCCTCGTAGGTTCCGGCGAAGGTTCCCGGCTCAAGCCTGAAGATCGCCTCGACCTCGTCCGACCAAAGCACCTCGTTGGTCGCGATGTCCCATTCCCACGTGCCCATCTGTGCCGCAGCCAGCGCCAGTCGCAGTCGCTCCTCACTTCTTCGCAAGGAATCCAGGGCCAGCGACTCTCTGTTCAAGAGTGTCGCTGCCAGCCATCCGCCGATCAGGCAAGCCACCAGGAAGGTCACTCGTGCGAGCAGCGCGTAGGGTGGGACGTGCAGCAGGGTGGAATCCAGCAGGTTCGCGGGTGCCTCGAAGATCATGAACCGCAGATAGGAGCGAAACAAGAAATAGTTAAGTACCCCATCTAGCACCCAGAACGCCACGCCCAACAGCGCAGCCGCGCCCATGATGCAGATCGTGAGCCTGGCACGTCGCATCTCACTCGTCTCCTGCTGCTTCAGTCCTCTCATAGATCTCGTCAGCAGCTTCCAGGATGCCTGCTGGGGGCTCGTATCCGATTCTGTCCGCGGTTTCGACGTTGATGGCGACCTTGTTGGGATGCGGGCATACCTGGTTCTGCTCTCCCAACCTGGCCCCGTTGAGCGCCATCGCGATGGCTTCTGCGGCCCATCGGCCCACGCAGCTGAAATCCGTGTGCGCGACACTCATCAGCACACCCTGTTTCACGTAGTCGGAGCCTCCCACTGCCCAGGTGGGGACTCCGTGCTCAAGCAGCGGTTCCAACAACTCCGGCAAGTACTCGGAGCTATTGCCTCTGTGGTCCCCAATCCAGAGCGCATCTACGTGAGGTGCCAGCTTCTGATAGCATCGGTGTATCTCTTCCCTGCATTCGTCCTTGCTCAATCCGACGTCTTGAGCGTGGCACGCCACAAGCTCGAAGCCCCTCTCCGCTGCAACACTCTCTAGATCGGGCACGTTCGCATACAGTCTGCCGTCTGGCGTATCCTCGTATGCCACTCCCAGTTTCTGGAAGCCGATGATATCGTGGAACAGTCGAACCTGCGTGACATACTGCTCTGGGTCACACCTGGCAAGTACGTGATCAAATCCCGAGTATTCGGCGCTCTTCACGATTCCCGCGCCTACAGGATCGCTCGCGGACAACACCACTGTGGGCACGGTGTGCTCGTTGTTGGCCAGGTCCTGCCCGGCCCAGGTTCCCATGGCCAGCATCACATCTATGTCTCGGTCCGTGGCAAGCCGCCCAATCGTCTTTTCCCTGTTCTTCTGCCGCGTGTCGTCGTTCCAGTTGGCAGACCAGTATGCATCGGGGACGAATTCGATGTAGTCGCTCTGCACGTTGTTGGATAGGAATGCCCATATCGCTCTTGCATCTTCGGGATCATCGTACTCCGGGATGTGTATGGCATCTATCCATCCGAGTTTGCTAAGGCCGCCCACTACGGCCCGCAAGTGAAGCGTGTAGTCGATGTAGGGCCCACCCTCGTAGTAACCGATGTGCCACTTCTCGCCCTGATTTGTCTCTGGAGTTGTCGGGTATGGCGCGCTGTCCTGGTCGACGCGGTAGAGAATCAAGCTGATGGCTACCAGTATGATCGCAGTGGCGATGATGAGCGTTCGGGACCGTTTCACCGGATCTCCCTTCGTGCTGGACCAAAGCTATGTATACGGGTTCTTCACAATATGGGACCAAACACTCCGGTTTCTACCGTTCGTCACTCTGCATTCAGTCTAGCACGAGCAGGAATGGAAGTCAACTCCTACAAGCCGCCCAATAGCGGGTCGTCTGCCACTGGCTCCAGGCCGGCCTCCTCCAGTTGGGCACGCAGTCTGCGGATCGCGCCCTTCAGCTCGGCCATGCGCACCTCGCGCCCTGCCATCAGGTTCACCATCGTGCGCAGTTCGGATGTGCGCTCGGCCACCAGTTCCTCCAGGTGATCGTGATGCTCTGCCAGTTCCTGGTTCGACTGTTGCAGGCTCTCCAGCAACCTGGCGTTTCGAATGGCCACGGTGGCTACGTTGGCCAACCCGGCGAGCATGTCTATGTCTTCCTGGGTGTACGCATCCAACCGGTAGCTCTGCACTTGCATCACGCCGATGGTCTGGCCCTCGATCTTAATCGGCACACAGAGCAGCGACTTGGTGGATTCTTCTCTCGCCTGTGGCGGCGGTGGTCCCTGGGTGACGGTCTTGCCTTCGTGGATCGTATACTCAGTCTGGGTCTGTTCCATCGCTTTGCGGTAGTCGGGGATGTGGATGGGGGCGCCCGCATGAATGACTCGACTCTGCGTGCCGTGCCCCTCCGCTTCCAGCGGGATAGGGGGGAACCGGGCAACGTCGAGCACGTTTCCGTTGCTGACCACGTATCCCGCGTGGATAAGGCGTGTCTCGCGCTCGTAGAAGGAGACAATGAATGCCTCTGCGTCCATCAACGCGCGTACGTGTTCGTAGATAGTGTGGTAGACGCTTTCTACGTCAGATGTGTTCCCCAACGCCAGGGCCAACTCGTTGATGGTCATCTGTTGACCCAAGAGGCGCTGTACCCGATGCTCTGTCTCCCTGCGTTCGGTGATGTCGCGGGACAGCATGGCGATCCGGGTCACCCTTGCCTTTTCGTCCAGAATGGGGTAGATCACGTTGTCGTTCCACGTTCCCTGCCATTCATCCTCGAAGCGGATGGGTTGGGCTGAGCGGACTACCTGCTCGATGGTTGCTTTCCTGCGTGCGGCCACATCTGTTGGCAATAGGTCCCACATGCACGTGCCGACCAGTGCATCGACGTGGCTTCGGAGCCTATGGGCCATAGTTTCGTTCGCGTCGAGTGTGATACCCTGCCTGTCAAGCAGAGCCGCGGCGTCGGTGGGGGCCTTCAGAAGCGCCCGGGCTGTCTCCTCGCTCTCGCGTACCGCCGCGTTGGCGACCTCGATGTGCTGTAGGGCATGCTCCAGGCTGCGGGCCCCAAGATGGGACACCAGAGCCAGGACGAAGAAGCCGAGGACCGCGGGTACGTTGAGTACTGTGTGTGTCGCCGTCAGGGTCATGACGATGACCACCAGGCTGCTCAGCCCCGCTGTCACAAAGCTCATCCAAGAGGGCAGTATGACACTGGCCGCGACGATGGGAATGGCGAAGGTGAACAGCCCGCGACCGGCGACGACCTGCATGGGTACGTCGGCGAAGACGGCGACTACGAGCCATAGCGCCACGAAGAGGATGCCGGCCAACTCTCCCGATACGAAGCGGTTGAGCGCGTGAAGTGTCCTGGCCCCGAGTATAGCAAGCAGGATGGCGACGTAGAGCCCCCGCACCTCCTGGCGGTCGCCTGCGGAGCCCAGCACGTCGGCGACAAGGAGCACTACCAGTGCTAGCGTCGCAGTTGCCACCATGGTCCATAGCATGACGCTGAGCAAGCGCCGGCGGCGTGCACCCTCCGGATACGATCCAGGAACGACTATGCGTAACATATCCCCACTCAATGCCAGCCTGCTTGCTGGTATGTGCGCCATCGGAATGGCGTCTTTGAAGTCCATCCTGGTGCAAGGATTATACCCGATGCGTCCCGTTGGAGCAAGCCAACAGGGCGTGGAATCGTTGGCGGCAGGCGGAGGAGGCGAGCGAAGGGAGCGCCCATCAGTTTTGTAGCCGCGATTACCCAATCGCGCAGAGTGAAGCTCAGTCTTGTGGTCGCGACTACCGGATCGCGCATAGCGAGCGGGTCTCAGTAGTAGATGCTGCGTACGCGGTGGTAGGGCTGGATGCCCGGCCCCTGAGTCTGTCCCTCGCGCCACAGCCAATAGTCAATGTGCAGGGCGGTGACTTCTGGGAAACGGGGAAGCAGTTGCCGTCGCATCAATTCGGCGGCCCACACGGTGGCAGCGCGGATCTCGACTTCCTCGCAGCTGCCAGCCTCCAGCGGTTCCAGCCGGTCAACCCGAGCGGCCAGGTACGGTGCGTAGCGTAGGATGCCCAGGCGGCGCAACACCTGCGGTAGCTTGTAGTCGGCGAAGACGGTCATCTCCTCCGTGCAGCGCAGACTGCCCAACCCTTGCCCCCTGAATGCCTCGTAGAGCATTGCGGCTGCCAGTTGAGCCCGCTTGTAGAAGGCTACGGGGACCTCCTCTGTCTCGTCTGAGGCGACCGGGAGATCGAGCGTGCTCACATCGTTGAACGAGGGGAAGCGGCTCACCAGCAACTTCACCAGGGCGATGGCGTCGTGCTTGGCCGCGTGGATCAGATTGACGAATCCACCGTCGAACTGCGCCACCAACTCGCGACCGGTCTCGTGGAGGATGTCGAGCCGCTGCGAAAACATCGGGATCTCGACGTTGCCGCGCAGGACGTGGCGCAGATCGGATGCGGGGATGCTCGCCAGGTAGGCGCCGTCAAAGACTGGGATTCCCTCATCCACGGCGCGAGCTATCGAGCCCAGCATGCCCCACGCGCCATCCTCGGGCCGGTCGTGGAACTCAACAGTCCACTTAGGCGAGCCCCAGTAGGAGAAATTTATCGCATTGAAGAGCAGGATTTGGGAAGCGCGCGCCTTCGGTGGGTGGGCGATGAAGACGTCGTCGTCCCAGGTGGGCAGCTTCAGCGTATCAGGGCGAACGTGCAGACAGGCGTCACGGAGAAGGGCCTCGTCAATGCTGACTTGGCGCAGGTGGGGTATAGTCGAGGCGATGGTATCGAGGATCATCGGGCCGTGTCTCCGACCAGCCTCAGACGTGTCATCTCTGCTGTTCTGCCAGCACCTGAAGCGCGTAGGTCACACGGCGTGGCCGCTTGGTCAGCAATTCCTGGGCTTCCCAGGCCTGTGACAGCGCGCTCAGACGCGAGCGGGAGATCTCGTCGCGAAATACCTCGTACAGGTCCTTGATTGTGAAGTATCCGTCTAGTTCTTCCAGCGCGTGTTGCACCAGCCGGCGCTCGATCTGGCTGAGCATCGGGAACGAGGCGGGTGGGCTAACTTGTGGAGAGATGGCGATGGCGTGCAGTACGTTCAGCCACTGCACGGCGTCCTCAATCAGATGTCCCATTTGGAAGTAGAGCCGGTTCGACCACTCCGCTATCCCTTGCAGGTCGTGGATGAAAGGCGGCGAGGTTGCGGACGTGGCGTAGGCGGCGAAGTAGAAGTCGGCCGTGTTGAAGACCCCGGCCCGGGGGGTGCTGGCCTGAGCGCGAAGCACGTCCCAGCGCTCCTCGGTCGTGGTATAGTCCAGTCGAACTGCGACTAGAATGCCCGCCGGGAGCCGCCAGTACCAGGCCGTACCGAGTCGCCCTTCGTAGCCGGCCGTCCGTTGTCCGACCTCGTCGATGAGCTTGTCGGTCAGTCGTAGCGCGTCAAAGGAAGGATAGAATAACGGCATGCTTGAGCCATTATACCGCCGAGGAGGAGCTTGTCAACTGGCAAGCCATTCCGCCGCGGCCTGTGGAAGCAGGGCTACTGACCCTTGCCGCATCGTGGGATCGGGCAGTGATTCGATGAAGAACTGTCCGTAGCTCTTCGTCAGCAAGCGCCTGTCGAAGACTGCCACGATGCCCCGGTCGGTGCGGGTGCGAATCAGCCGCCCGAATCCTTGCAGGAAACGTAGAATCGCCTCCGGCACCGCATAATCGAAGAACGGCTGGTCGAAGGTCTCAGCCCGCGCGGCGAAGACGGGGTCGCTGGGGACGCTGAAGGGCAGCTTGGCGATGGCCAGGCAACTGAGCGGGTCACCGGGCACGTCAACCCCCTCCCAGAAACTGCGGGTGCCAAGCAATACCTGGCGCTTGCCTGTGCGGAAGCCCTCCAGCAGTTGTGCTCGCGAGACGCCTTCCCCCTGAGCGTGAACCGTGATGCCCGCCTGAGAAAGGGGCGCTCGTATGGCCCGCAACGTTGCCCGCAGTTGGCTGTAGGAGGTGAAGAGTGCCAGCGCCCGCCCTTCGGTCGCCCGGAACAGGGCTGCCATCCCCTGCTGCACGGCTTGCTGATAGCCTGATTTGCCAGGCTCGGGGATGTCGTTGACCAGATAGACCAGTGTCGAGCGCTTGTAATCGAAGGGCGACCCGACTGCCAGTTCATCTGCTTCCCAGGCGTTCAGCCGTTCCCGGAGAAAGTCGAACGTGCCGCCCGTGCGCAGCGTCGCTGAGGTCAACACCACCGATTCCTTCTTGTGGAAGAGATGCTCTTCGACCAGGGGGCCCACGTGTAGGGGGGCCGCGTGTAGGCTCAGGCGGTTGCGCTTGGTGTCAGACTCCAGCCAGTAGATGTAAGACGGCGAGTCCTGGGTGATCATCTGCTCTATCCGGTTCCGCGCTTCGCCCAGTCGCCGAGCCGCGCCCAGCAATTGCGCCTGCAGGTCTTCGGCGTCCGGGATGTCAAAAGCAGCCAGATCCTCCAGCTTACCTGCGAGGTTTGCCAGCGTTTCCACAACCGATGCCAGCGGCGCGTTGGATGCGTCCCAGGCGATCTCGACCCCTTCCCAAGCGGGCTGAACGCGCAGCCCCGAGGTGACGCGCAGACGCAGGGCGTACGGGCTGCGCCGTTCTCCCTCTTGCTCTTCCACGAATTCCTCCAGGCGGTCGAAGAAAGCGCCCGCACGACGGCTGGCCAGGTCGGCAGCCAGACCGATCTTGCCGATGGCCAGTTCTATGCTCTCCACTGTGTTCCGTGGCACGCGGGCCTCTCGGCAGCTCCCGATCACGTCGGCCAGTAGTCCGGTCACGCGACCAGACTGTCTGACCCGTCCGAACTCGTTGAGCAGCCGGCGCAGACTGGCGCGGTCGGCTTCAAAGCTGAGCCCGTTGGTCGTGGCCGCCTCCAAGTGGTGGGCCTCGTCCACGATGAGGTAGTCGTATTCAGGCAGTGCACGATTCTGCACTGCTACGTCGGCCAGGAGCAACGCGTGGTTGACGATGACGAGATGGGCGGCCTCCGCGGCGTGACGCGCGTTGTAGAAGTGGCAATTGCCGGAGCGAAAGTGGCGGCAGTGCTCCGGTTCGCAGCCTTCGTACTCGGCAGAGAGCTGTGCCCAGATGGCCCGCTCGACCTTGTTCGGCAGGAAGAGCGCGTCGCCGTCACCGTCAGGCGCCCTGGATAGCCAGACGAGTACCTTGGTCAGTACCCGCGCCTCGTCGTGCGACGTCGGTCCTCGGTGGCGCAGGGCCTGTAGACGGGCCGGACACAGGTAGTGGGAGCGTCCCTTGAGCACAGAGGCACGGAAGTCGAGCGGCAGGACGTGGGCCAGGTCGGGCAGGTCTTTGCGGTAGAGTTGCTCTTGGAGGTTGATGGTGTTCGTGGAGACGACCACGCGCCTGCCGTTCTGATTGGCCCAGTAGACGGCGGGAATGAGGTAGGCCAGCGATTTGCCGACGCCGGTAGGGGCCTCGACTAGCATGTGTTGGCCCCGGCTGAACGCCCGCGCCACGCTGCGCAGCATGGCGACCTGTTGGGGCCGGTGTTCATAGCCGGGGAAGTGCGCCGCGAAGGCTCCACCGTCCTCCAGAAGCCCCGCCAGTTCCTCCGTGTCCAGCGGCGACCTCTTGCCAGCAGGCTCCAAGGGGCGTGCTTTCTCCGTTGCAGCGAAAAGGGGCCCTTTAGGGCTGGCCTGTGACCGCGCACGCGTGCTTCGATCACGCGGACGGGGATGGCGTGCTGCTTCCTCCAGCGCGCTCTGGAAGAAGCCGGCGGACGGCCAGCTGGCCCGTTCGCCGTGCGCGATGATCTCCTTGAGCATCCGCGGTGGCAGGCCTGCCGCCTGGTGCAGGAGGGCGCGGAAAAGGGCACCTGTGGCCTGGGCATCGTCCAGTGCACGATGTGCTTGCTTCAGCTCGATCCCCAACTGCCTTGACAGCGCTTCCAGGCTGTATCTCTCGGCATCCGGGATGAGCACGCCGGCCAGCTCGAACGTGTCGAACGCGTCGTTCTCGTCGAACATCTTGGAGTGCTGGCGCAGGAATGACAGGTCGAAGCCGATGCTGTGTCCTACGATGGGCTGCTGACCTACGAAGCGGGCCAGGCGCGAGATCACGTCGTGCAGACGGGGTGCGCCTTCTACATCCTCATCGCGGATACCGGTAAGTTCGGTGATTGGAAACGGGATCGGACGGAATGGGTTGACGAACGTGGAGTACTTGTCCAGTATATCGTTGTCGCGGAACTTGACGGCACCGATCTCGATGATGGCGTCGCGCTCTGCGTCGAGTCCGGTTGTCTCCAAATCGAGGGCCACGTATGTTCGGGCCATTCTTCCTCATTTCTAGGCCGCGGCAGGCTCCAGCGCGGGCCACGTAGGGCGGCGGCGTGTGGATTATACCTCAGTGTGGTGAGGGGGCAAGGTTGCCAGTTGTCGTTCTTCCGTGCTATACTTGTCGTAACCGTCTAGCGAAGCTACGCCTCAAACCGACAAGTAGCGCGCGCGACGCATAAAACGTATAATAGCCAACGGAGGTTGGCTATGTTGACAGGGAAAGAAGTACTTCAAAACAAGGT